>Ga0209181_10000504_pt1 | contig 72939 bp, 58 predicted proteins | sample MAT05_FD_187208 | JGI IMG/M metagenome (GOLD analysis project Ga0209181, IMG submission 187208) | Freshwater microbial communities from Lake Fryxell liftoff mats and glacier meltwater in Antarctica - MAT-05 (SPAdes) (version 2) | ecosystem: Environmental > Aquatic > Freshwater > Ice > Liftoff... | reverse complement strand
CGTCGACCGTAACCGTAACCGTGACCGTAACCGTAACCGTAACCGTAACCGTGACCGTAACCGTAACCGTGACCGTGACCGTGACCGTGACCGTGACCGTGACCGTGACCGTGACCGTGGGCCGTTAGTTCCGCCGTGCCATCACTCGAGGCCGTACTGCCGCAGCTTCTTCCACAGGGTCGTGCGGTTGATGCCGAGCAGGGCCGCGGCGCGGGTCTTGCCGCCGGCGCACTGGTCGAGGACCGCGAGGATGTGGCGGCGCTCGAGCTCGTCGAGAGTGAGCACGGCCCCGCCGGCCGGCCCGCCCGGGTTAGCGGTGGCGGCGGGCCGATGGTCCGGCGGCCGGACGTCGTCGACGCCGAGGCGGTCGCTGCCGGCGAGGACCACGGCGCGCTCGATGGTGTTCTCGAGCTCGCGGACGTTGCCGGGCCAGGCCTGGGCCTCGAGCCACGCGATGGCGTCGTCGCCCAGCTCGACCTGGCCGCGGCGGGCCCGGTGCGCGGCCTGGGCCGCGAAGCCGTGGGCCAGCAGCGCGACGTCACCCTTGCGGGCGCGCAGCGGCGGGACGTCGATGGTGATGACCGCGAGCCGGTAGAACAGATCTTCGCGCAGCTCACCCGCCGCGATCTGCGCGCGCAGGTCGCGGTTGGTCGCGGCGATCACGCGGACGTCGACGGTAGCGGTCTCGGTGCCGCCGACCGGCTTGACCTCGCCGGCCTGCAGCGTGCGCAGCAATTTCGGCTGCAGCTCGAGGGGCAGCTCGGCGATCTCGTCGAGGAGCAGCGTGCCGCCGTCGGCGGTGACCACCAGCCCGCGCTTGGTGTGGTCGGCGCCGGTGAACGCGCCGCGGACGTGGCCGAACAGCTCGCTGTCGAGGAGCGAGCCGACCAGCGCGCCGCAGTTGACCGGCACGAAGGGCATCGCGGCGCGCCGGCTCGCCAGATGGAGCGCCCGCGCGACCAGCTCCTTGCCGGTGCCGCTCTCGCCGGTGATCAGCACCGTGGCGTCCGATGGGCCGACCTTCTCGATGGTGCGGCGCAGCTCGATCATCGGCGGTGACTCCCCGACCATGCCGCCCAGGGCGAGCTGGCGGCGCAGCTGCAGGTTGTCGCGGACCAGGGCATCCTCGGCCAGCGCGCGGCCCACTACCAGGCGCAGCTCGTCGGGCGAGAACGGCTTGCCGAGGTAGTCGCGCGCGCCGAGCTTCATGCCGCGCACCGCGGTGTCGATCGACGGATAGGCGGTGATGAGCAGCACCGTCGGCGCCCGATCGCGATCGAGCAGGCGCGGCAACAGCGACACGCCGTCGGTGTCGGGCAGGTTGATGTCACACAGCACCAGATCGAAGATCCGGCGGTTGACCGCGGCCAGCCCGGCCGCGGCCGAGTCGGCGACCTCGACGTCGTGGCCGGCCCGACGCAAGACGTCGGTGCACAGCGCGCGGATGCCGCGCTCGTCGTCGATGACGAGGATCGTGCCGCGCAGCTCAGGCATCGGGCGCGACTATAGGCGCGGTGACCCGGAAGCGCGCGCCGCCGCCCACCGCATCGTGGACGGCGATGGTGCCGCCAGCGCGGGCGACCAGGTGGCGGACCACCGCGAGCCCGAGACCGGTGCCGGCGCCGGCCGGCTTGCTGGTGACGAACGGGTCGAAGATGCGAGCCCGCTCGCCGGCCGGGATCCCGGGGCCATCGTCGGTGACGTCGAGGGCGATCGCGTGACCGCCGGGCAGGCGCGCCCAGGTGATCGCGACGTGACCGCCGGGCGCCGCGTGGAGCGCGTTGGTCACCAGGTTCACCAGCACCTGCTGGAGCGCGTGGCTGTCGAAGGCGACCCGGGGCGCGTCGGCGAGCTCGACGTCGAGGGTGACCTGGGCCCGGCGCAGCGCCGGCGCCAGCAGCGCCGCGACGTGACGCGCCACCGCAGCCGGTGACGACGGCTCGCTGCCATCGGCGGTGTCGGCGCGCGCGTAGCCGAGCAGCCCGGCGACGATCTGCTTCATGCGGGTCGCCTCGTCGGCGATGAGCTCGAGGCCGGCGCGATCGGGATGGTCGGCGGGCTTGTCCTCGACCAGCAGCGCGGCGTAGCCGAGCACGGTCGTGAGCGGATTGTTGATCTCGTGCGCGACCTGGGCCGACATCACGCCGACCGAGGCCAGGCGATCGCCGCGGGCCAGCGCGGCCTGCAGCTCGGCGCGCTCGCCGACCCGGCCGGCCATCTCCTCGAGGCGCGCCGCCAGGTGGCCGATCTCGCCGGGACCGGTGATGGGCGGGCTCGGGGTGGTCTCGCCGCGCGCGATGGCGTCGGCGCGGGCGGCCAGCGCGCCCAGCGGACGGGTGAGCCGCGCCGCCAGCCACGCGCCGAGCGCGAGCGCCAGCGCCAGCGCGATCACGGCGACCATCAGCGTGAGCCGGCGGGTGGCGGCTGCGACCGCGTAGGCATCGCGCTCAGGTTGCGCGAGGACGATCGCCCACGGTACGCCGCGCAGCGACTGGTAGCTCGACAGGCTGCGATAGACCGCCAGCTGACCACGCTGCGACAGGTGGCCCTCGGCGGCGGCGCCCAGGGCGCGGTCGACCGCCGGCTCGCCGCGCAGCGATTGCCCGACCGGGGTCGGCCCGTCGGAGCGCGCCACCGTCGCGCCCTGGCCGTCGACGACCACCACCGTCGCGCCCGGCCCCAGGCGCGCGCCGCGCAGCGCCTCGGCGACGAAGGCCAGGTCGATCTCGGCGACGAAGGTGCCGACCAGCTCGCCGGTGCGGCTGCGCGCTTGCACCACCAGCGGCACCTGGGGGCCGGCGTCGGAGAAGCTGGCGTCGCCGACGTAGCCGCCATAGCTTCGGGCCTGCAGGTTCACGCCGGCCGGCAGCGCGCCGCCCGCGACCGGCGCGCCGGCACCGTCGACGATCACGACCCGCGCGATCACCGGCACGTCGCGATCGAGGCGGGCCAGCAAGCGCCCGGTGGCGCGGGCATCGGCGTCGTCGGTGGCGCCGGCCTGGGTTCGGCCGTCGGCCCAGGTCGCGGCGGCCAGCTCGACGGTGCGGCGGGCATCCTGCAGCGTCGCGTCGAGGAGCGCGCCCAGCGCGCGGATGAGCGCCAGGTGACCGCGGACGACCTCGCGCTCGAGATCGGCGCGGGTCCGCGCGAAGGCCAGCGCGCCGATCGCCAGGGTCGGGATCAGCGCGGCCAGCGCCAGGACCAGCACGACGCGCACCGTGAGCGACCGGCCCTTCACGGCGCCGCCTCGAGCGCGCGGGTCCAGGCCCGCCGCACCCCCGCGATCGCCTCGCCCGCCGTCGCGTCGCCGGCTACGACCGCGGCGACCGCCGGGGTCAGATCGTCAAACAGGGCCGCCGACAGCGGATGCTGGGGCAGGGGCCGCGCCCCAGCCAGCGCGGTGTAGGTCGCGCGCGCCAGCGGCCCGGCCTCGGCCAGTCCGCGCGCCGTCGTTGGCACGGTGCCGAGGCGGCGCGACCACGCCGCCTGAGTCGCCGGCGAGGTGAGCGAGGTCGCGAGCTGCCAGGCGCGCACCGGCTCGCGCGCGCAGGCCGGCACCGCCAAGAGCTGGCCGCCCCGAGGCGCGCCCGGCCAGGCGTCGACGGTGAGGCCGGTCAGTCCGTCGGCGCCCATCGACGCCAGGTCGGGAAACGCCCACGGCCCGGTGGCCAGGATCGCGATCGCGCCGCGCGCGAACCGCTCGGCCTCGCGCTCGGCCTCGACGCCCGGCGCTGGCGCCGGTGCCGCCACCCCGTCGGTGTAGAGCGCCGCCATCTCGGCCAGCGCGGCCTCGGCCGCCGGCCCGTCGATGCCGAGGGTGTGGCGGGCGCCGTCGGCGACGTCGGCGCCGCGCGCGCGCAGGAACGGCACCAGCCAGTAGCCGTCGGCGCGCAGCCCCAGCCCGAAGCGCCCGGGCCCGCTCGCGGCCCGGCTCATCGCCTCGAGCGCGTCGAGATCGCCCGGCGGCCAGCCGTCTGGCGCCGGTTCGCTCGCGGACCGCACCAGCACCAGCCCGTCGAGGGACATCGGCGCCGCCGCCAGCGCGCCGCGCCAGGTCGCCAGCGCCGCTGCTTCGGGCAGCCAGTCGCGCTCGGCCAGCTCGGGGGGCGGCGGTCGTAGCAGCCCAGCGTCGGCCAGCGCCGGCAACCAGGTCGCGTCGATTCGGATGAGATCGGGACAATCGGCAGCCCGTCGCAACGCCGCGCCCAGCACCGCCTCGCCCCGCGAGAACGGCAATAGCGTCAGCTCGACCTCGGCGCCGCCCAGCAGATCGGCGAGCGCGGCGGCCTCGGGCGGCGAGAAGGTGTGGACGAACCGCACCGGGCCCACCGGCGCGCGACGATCCCCGTCGCACGCGACGAGCGCGATCGCCACGATCAGCAGCTCGACGCGCATCGCCAGCAGCCTACCGCGATCGTGCGCGTGATATGACCCGCCCGTGCACAGCATGACCGGCTTCGGCCACGGAGTCGCCGACGGTGTCGGCGGTCGAGTCTCGGTCGAGATCCGCTCGGTCAACCATCGCTTCCTCGACCTCAAGCTCCGGGGCGCGCCCTCGGCCGCCATCGAGGATCTGATGGGCGCCAAGGTCCGCGAGCGCGTCGAGCGCGGCTCGGTCACCGTCGGGTTGCGCGTCGATCGCGGCGGCAGCAGCGCCGGCGCGCAGCTCGATCCCGCGGCCGCGCGCCGCGCCTATGACGAGCTGCTCGCGCTCACGGCCGCGCTCAACCTGCCGCGTCCCACCCTGGCCGACGTGCTCAAGGTCCCCGGCGTCATCGCCGAGGGTGCCGCCGACAGCGCCGATCTGGTCGAGCCCACCACGCGCGCGCTCGGCCTCGCCCTCGACGAGCTGTGCGCTCATCGCGCGGCCGAGGGCCAGGCCCTGGTCGCCGATCTCACCGTGCGCGTCGCCACGCTGCGCGGGCTGGTCGACGGGCTCAGCGCCGCCGCCGTCGAGGCCGCGCCCATCATCGCCGCGCGGCTGCGCGAGCGCCTCGACAAGTTGGTCACCGGCATCGCGCCCGAGCGGCTCGCGCAAGAGGTCGCCATGCTGGTCGATCGCGCCGACGTCACGGAGGAGATGGTGCGGGCCCGTACCCATGTCGACGCCATCGCCGCGGCCTTGGCCGCGCCGCCAGCCGCGGTCGGCCGCCGCCTCGATTTTTTGCTCCAAGAGCTCGGCCGCGAGGTCAACACCACCGGCGCCAAGTCGGCGACGGCCGCGATCTCGTCGCAAGTCGTGCAGGCGAAGGCCGAGCTCGAGAAGATGCGCGAGCAGGTGCAGAACCTCGAGTGACCGAGATGTCCCGCGGCTTTCTCCTCATCGTGTCGTCGCCCTCGGGAGCCGGGAAGACCACGCTCACGCGTCGCCTGCTGAGCGAGCACGCCACCCTCGACTTCTCGATCTCGTACACCACGCGAGCCCAGCGCGCCGGGGAGCGCGACGGCATCGACTACCACTTCGTCGACAACCCGACGTTCGATCGCATGGTCGCGAACCACGAGCTGGCCGAGTCGTTCCTCGTGCATGGCAACCGCTACGGCACGGCCCGCGCGCCGATCGAGGCCGCGCTCGCGGCCGGCCGCGACATGATCTTCGACGTCGACTACCAGGGCGCGCGTGCGCTGGCCGCCGCGTGGCCCGACGACTCGCTGCGCGTCTTCATCCTGCCGCCCGATCTGGCGACCCTGGCCGCGCGCCTGCGCCAGCGTGCCACCGACGCCGACGACGTGATCGAGCGGCGCCTGCGCAAGGCCATCGAGGAGCTCGGCCAGTACCAGGCCTACGATCACCTCGTCGTCAATGCCGAGCTCGAGCCGGCGTACCAGGTGCTGCGCGCGATCTATCTGACCCGCCGCCACGGCGCCGCGATACGTGCCGATATCGATCTGCCCCTCGCCGAGCTGGCCGCGGTCGTCGCCGCCAACGACGCCCGCGATCCCGCGGCCCACGCGCGCGCGCTCATCGCCAGCCCGTCGCCAGCGTAGCCCCGCGTCAGCGCACGGTGAGGACGCGACGCCCCAGGCGGTTGTCGCAGGTAGGACGCGCAGTTTCTCTTGACGCTTCGACCTGCGCGGCGCGACGCTGGTGGCATGGTGAGTCGTGGACTTCGATCGTGGGTGCGCGTGGCGATGGCTGGCGTCGGGCTGGTCGGCTGCTCGCGCACCTTCTCGGCAGAGGTTGTCCAACCCAATCCGCTGGTGAAGCCGACCGAGACGCTGCGCGACTCGGAGCCCATCCGCATCATCACCGGCGACATGGAGCTCAACGTCCCGCGCGAGGCCGAGCAGCAGGTAAGCCTGCTGCACAACAACCGCTACCCGCTGGTGAACGAGGCGTCGTTCACGGTGGTGTCGCGCGATCGCCTGCGCTTCCACGTGCAGCTCGAGCACAAGTGGCAGGAGTGGGCCGACCTCTCGTCATGGGAGGTCTTCATGGTCGACGATCAGGGCACGCTGTATCGCCCCGAGACCATCGAGCACCCCAAGACCAAGCACATCGTCAGCATGTGGGACCACGAGCAGCGCAGCGTGCGCCGCAACCTGTACGGCGATATCGTCGCGATCAACGAGGACGGCTGGAGACGGCGTCAGCCGCTGGGCTCGCTATCGGTGTTCCGCGGCAACGCCGACTTCGTGTTCTACCAGCGCGATCTGTTCACGCCCGACGTCCGCAAGATGACGTTGGTGGTGCGCCGCGCCGGTCAGGCCTTCGAGTTCACGTGGAACTTCGCAGACCGCCACGCCCTCGATGACTGATTGTCCGGGCTGATCGGGTAGGTTTGATGGCGGTCCGGAGGCGGGGCAGGTATCCTCGACGGCTCGAGGTGACCGTCCAGGCATGAGCTTCGAGCAGATTCTCAGTCGCATCGCCCAATACGATCCCAACGCCGATCTCGACGTCGTCCGCCGCGCGTACGAGTTTGCCGCCCGGGCCCACGAGGGCCAGACCCGCAAGTCGGGTGATCCCTACGTGAGCCACCCGCTGGCGGTCGCCGGCATCATCGCCGAGCTCAAGCTCGACGTGCCGTCGGTGTGCGCGGGTCTGTTGCACGACTGTGTCGAGGACACCTCGGCGACGGTCGAGCAGCTCGAGGAGCTGTTCGGCAAGAAGATCGCGTTCCTCGTCGATGGGGTCACCAAGCTCGGCAAGCTGCCGTGGTCGACCAAGGAGGAGCAGCAGGCCGAGAACTTCCGCAAGATGCTGCTCGCGATGGCGCGCGACATCCGCGTCATCTTGGTGAAGCTGTGCGACCGCCTCGACAACATGCGGTCGCTCAACCATCTGCCGCCCGAGAAGCAGGAGCGCATCGCCGCCGAGACCATGCAGATCTATGCGCCACTCGCCAACCGCCTCGGCATGGCGTGGGTGAAGGTCGAGCTCGAGGACCTGGCGTTCAAGTACCTGCATCCGGGCGAGTATGAGCAGCTCGCCACCGAGATCCAAAAGACCCGCGCCGAGCGCAGCGAGTACATCACGACCGTCGAGAAGCTCATCGTCAAGGAGATGGCGAGCCACGGCGTCGAGTGCGAGGTCGACGGCCGCGCCAAGCACTTCTGGTCGATCTTCCAGAAGATGCGGAAGACCGGCCGCACCTTCGACGAGATCCACGACGCCATCGGCTTCCGCGTCGTGACCGACAGCCCGATGCACTGCTACCAGGCGCTCGGCGTGGCCCACGCGGCGTGGACCCCGATCCCGGGCCGCTTCAAGGACTACATCGCGCTGCCCAAGCCCAACCTCTACCAGTCGCTGCACACCGCGGTGATCGGCCCCCGCGGCGAGCGCATCGAGATCCAGATCCGCACCCGCGAGATGCACGCGGTCGCCGAGCACGGCATCGCGGCGCACTGGAAGTACAAGGAGGGCAAGCCGGCCGACGACGAGAAGAAGTTCGCGTGGCTGCGTCAGCTCATGGAGCACCAAAAGGATCTGCTCGATCCGACCGAGTTCCTCGAGACGGTGAAGCTCGACCTCTTCGGCGACGAGGTCTACGTCTTCACGCCGCGCGGTGACGTCAAGGCGCTGCCCAAGAGCGCGACCCCGATCGACCTGGCGTACGCGGTCCACTCGAACATCGGCGACCACTGTTCGGGCGCGCGCGTCAACGGGATGATCGTCCCGCTGCGTTACCAGCTCCGCAACGGCGACACCGTCGAGATCATCACGAGCCCCAACCAGAAGCCCAACAAGGACTGGCTGGCGCTGGTGAAGACCGCGAAGGCCCGCACCAAGATCCGCTACTTGCTCCGCAAAGAGCAGCGCGATCGCGCGCTGGTCCTGGGTAAGGACATCCTCGACAAGGGCCTGCGCAAGCGCGGCATGACGCTGTCGAAGGCCGAGAAGGACCTCACCGCCGCGGCCCGCGAGCTGCGGCTCGGCGATGCCGACGAGCTGATCCTGCAGGTCGGTTACGGCAAGGTCACGGTGCAGCAGGTCGTCGACAAGATGCTGCCCGACGACGGCAAGAAGCCCGAGTCCGACAAGGCCGAGAAGCCCGAGGGCGTGTTCCGCCAGCTCATCCGCAAGGTGACACGGCGGCCCAGCACGTCGGGCATCCTGGTCCAGGGCGAAGACGATATCCTGGTGCGCTTCGCTCGCTGCTGCAGCCCGCTGCCGGGCGACGCCATCGTCGGCTACATCTCGCGCGGCAAGGGCGTGACCGTGCATCGCCGTGATTGCGACAAGGGGCTCGACCTCGATCCCGAGCGCCGCGTCGACGTGTCGTGGGATCTGCACACCAAGGGCAGCCACGAGGTGGCGATCCAGGTGCTGTGCGCCGACAAGCCGGGCCTGCTCGCGACCATCAGCCAGTCGTTCACCGAGCAGAACGTCAACATCAGCCAGGCGCACTGCCGGGCGACCGACCACGGTCGCGCCGTCAACACCTTCCACGCCTCGGTCAAAGATCTCGATCAGCTCAAGACCGTGATCCGTTCGCTCTCGCGCATCAAGGGTGTCTACGCCGTCGATCGCGTCAGCGCCGAGCCAGCGTAACGTCGGAGCCTTGCGCCGGGCGTTCCCGCATGGACGCCGCGGTTGATCAAGCGACCTTCGGATGTCGCTCGATCCGCGTACACCCGTCCGAGCTGGCGGGAGCGCCCCGCGCTACGTCACGTGGTCGGAGAAGCAACCGGCGCCGGCTTGCCGGGCTCGCCCAGGGCGGCGAACAGCTCGACGTTCGACACCGTCGAGCGCCTGCCGAGCTTGTTCTTCCGCTTGCGGCCCATGTTCTTGTGGTTGCGCTTGCGCTTGTTCTCGGACGCGGAGGTATTCGAGGCCATGGAGCGCGGGGTTTTAACCGGGCTCCCGGCCGCTGTCAATCGCGACTGGCGAGGTCGACCGAGGCGGTCTCCGATGCCTGGCGGAGCAGGGCGCGCAGGCGGCGTCCGGCGTCGCCGGCCAAGGGCGTGAAGTCGACGCCGAAGCCGGGGTCTTTGCCCTGGCGAGTCCACGCCACGTGGCCGGCCGCCGGCAGCGGCGCGCCGTCGGGCGCGGCGATGATGAGCGCGACCTGCGCGCCAATCGCAGGCGGAATTTCGGCTCGCAAGAACGCGCCGCCGGCCGATAGATCCTCACACATGGTCTTCACCTCGACGCCGTCTCCAGTGCGCCACGATGCGTGCAGCGCCGCCGGGAACCGCGCGTGATCGCGGTGCATCGTCGCGTCGATGCGGATCTCGCCGCGGGCGATCCCGAGGAGAAAGTCACGCGTCGTGTGATCGGCGGCGTCGATCGTGAAGCGCAGCCCGTGCTCGAAGGCGATGCCGGTGACGTCGGCGCGCAGGAGCGCGCGGTTGGGCAGGCCCGGGAAGGCGACCTCGAGGAGCACGGGCTCGCCGATGGTCCCGTCGGTGCGCGTGCGCGTCGAGAGGGTGCCGCCGTCGGCGGGGTGGTAGGCGGCGAGGAAATCCTCTGCCGCGGCGAACGCGAGGGTAACGAGGCGCATGGTGGCTCCGGTTGCTTTCGCGGGAGGATGTCCCTAGGATCCGCAACGTTGCAAGATAGGTATGGCCGATGAAAGTCTGTCCCAAGTGCGGCACGCAGTACGGTGACGACGCGAACTTCTGTACGGGTGATGCCGGTCGGCTGATCTCGGTCGCGGGATCGCTCGGGGCCTCCGGTACGTCCACGTCGACGACCAGGTCCGCGTCTGGCGGCGGCGCCGATCCCGGCCTGGTCGGGGGTCGCTTCGAGCTTGGCGAGCGCGTCGGGGGCGGCTCCACCGGCGACGTCCACAAGGCGATCGACCGTCAGGACGGCCAGCCCGTCGCGGTCAAGCTCATCGCGTCGGCGCTCACCAGCCAGGCGACGACCGCGCAGCGCATCGAGCGCGAGCTCAAGCTCCTCGAGCGCGTCGCCAGCCCCGCGGTCGCGCGCGTGATCGCGTCTGGCAAGCAGGGTGATCGCATGTGGGTCGCCACCGAGTGGGTCGGCAACGCCACGCCGCTCGACGCCGCCCTCGACGCCGGCGCGGTGCTGCCCGCCAAGGCCAGCGAGATCGCGCTCGCGGTCGGCGGCGCGCTGGTCGAGGCCGCCAAGGTCGGCGTCGTCCACCGCGACCTCGCACCCAAGAACATCCTCGTCGGCTCCGACGGCGTGAAGGTCATCAACTTCCCGCTGCCGGTGCCCGGTGCGCGCGTCGCCGGCGTCCCCGGCTTCGTCTCGCCCGAGGCCATCGAGGGCAAGCCCATCGATCAGCGCTCGGCGACCTACAGCTTGGGCGCGATCTACTACGCCGCGCTCACCGGCGCCGCGCCCTTCGCCGGCGAGGCCGAGCAGATCCACGCCGCCCAGCTTGGCGGCGTCGTGCCACCGCCCTCGTCCAAGGTGCCCCTCGCGCCCGAGATCGACGCCCTGGTCGGCCGCGCGATGGAGCGCAACCCGGCCAAGCGCTACCTGACCCTCAAGCAATTCCTCGACGACATCGACAAGGTCGGCAAGGCCAGCAGCTGGGTCGAGCCGTCGCCGTCGACGACGCAGCCCTTCGGCCGCGTGGGCAAGCCCAAGGAGCTGGCCGCGACGATGCTGGGCCTGGGGGCCATTCCCGGCGGTCAGGCCGAGACCGAGCTCAAGACCCGGGTCATGGACGTAGAGATCCCGGCCGAGGCGCTGCGCGAGGCGGCGGCGCTCTACGACGAGCCGGCGCCTGCGGTCGTGGCGGCTCCCGCGCCGGCGTACGTGGCGGCTCCCGCGCCAGCGTACGTGGCGGCTCCCGCGCCGGTGTACGTGGAGCCGCCAGTGCCGGTGTACGTGGCGCCGCCCGCGCCGGTGTACGTGGCGCCGCCCGCGCCGGTGTACGTGGCGCCGCCCGTGCCAGTGTACGTCGCGCCGGCCCCCGCGCCTGGGTTCGTCGTGCCCGAGCCGGTCGCGCCTTTGGCCCAGGCCTTCGCGCCGCAGCCCACGCCGCTCGCGAGCCCGGTCGCCTCTGGCTCGCCGTGGGCCCCGCCGACGATCGCGCCCTCGGCGGCGCCTGGCTCGATGACCCCGGCGGTGCAAGCCGTCGAGGCTGCGGCGCCCGCTCTCGGCGCGATCGCCAGCGCGCCGGCGCGTTCAACCAGCGCGTCGATCCCGCCGACCTCGGACGGCGGCGCCGGTCGCAGCCTGACCAAGGCCAACCCCGGCGGCAAGAACAAGCTCGACAACCGCTCCAAGAAGAAGGGCCAGTTCCGCGAGACGCTGTGGTTCAAGAAGGGCGACCTCGACGCCGCGGCCGCTGAGGAGGCCGCGCGCTCCCAGGATCCGACGCAGCAGGACAAGGCCGACTCCATGCCGATGGAGGAGCGTTACAGCGACGACGGGACGATCACGCGGTCCGATGCCGAGCGCTACAGTCTCAAGACCGGGCAGACCTCGCAGATGCCGGTGTTCCCGGCCGGTCAGCTCGCCGGCGCGTCGGTGTCCGAGCAGGACCTGGTCGGCGAGATGAAGAGTGGCCGCAAGATCATTTTCATCCTGATCGGCGTTGGCGTGCTGGTGCTCATCGGCGTCATCGCGCTGTTCGCCCGCTGAAGCTCGCGCGGACGCCCCGCCGCTCACCGCCCGAATCCGAAGCCGGGTCGGTCCAGGCCCGGGCCTGGTCAGCCCGGCCTGGTCAGCCCAGCGTGATCAGAGAGTCGCGACCAGCGTCGTCGCCGGCCGGGTCCGATCGCGCTCGGCCAGCCGCTCGCCCAGCGCCGCTACCGCCACCACGTCGGTCATCGCGTCGAGCGCGAGGTCGCCGCGCACCGCGAGCGCGACCAACTCGGGCACCAGGTCGGGGTGGCAGCCGGCGACGCCGACCACGACCGCCTCTTGGCACAGCGCGAGCTCGAGCGGCGTGAGCGGCGACAGCGCCGGCATCACGTCGGCCGCGACCACCACGGTGGCCCGCGGTCCGGCGATCCGCAGCGCGGTGTCGAGCAGCGCGCCGTCGGTGACCACGACCTTGCGGGGCCGGACGCCGTGGGGCGCCAAGGCGTCCTCGATCGCGGCGGTGTGCTGGGCCGTGATCTGGGCGCGATCGCCGAGCGCGGCGATGACCGCGGCGTCGTGGGTCGCGACCACCGGCGTGAGGCCCTTGGTGTGCAGCAGCTCGGCGACCAGGCGCGCGCGCGGGCCGCTGCCGAGGACGATCGCGGGATCGCGCGGCCCCACCCCGGCCCGGGCGTACAGCGCGTAGGCCATCGCGATCTCACCGCCGAGGGCGGCGGCGGCCGGGCCGGGCAACGCGAGCGGGCCCTCGAGCCGCACCAACCAGCGCGCCATCGCGGTGACCGTGGTGGCGAGGGCGCCCGGGCCGCTCGAGCCGAGCCGGGTCGCGGCGGCGCACAGCACCGCGCCGCCGCGTCGACAACGCTCGCACTCGCCGCACGGCGCGCAGGTCGGCACCAGCACGCGCAGGCCGAGCCACTCGTCGGTGGCGGGGCCGACGCCGGTCACCAAGCCGACCGCGGCGACGCCGGGCCCGCGCCCGACCGGCGTGGCCTCCCAGGGATCGATCGCGGCGGCTTCGACGCGCACGCGAACCCGACCCACCCCGGGCTGAGCCGGGGTCATGTCGACCGGCGCGAGCGACCACGGCGCGGCGGTGCGCCGCCACACGGGGCTCATCGCGGCTTGGTGCTGCCGACGACGGTCGAGCCGTCGTCGTCGGGATCGGTGCCGGGACGCGCCGCGGGCTGCTCGCCGGCGCGTTGGCCCTGACCCCAGCCGTACGCGGTCGCGTTGGTCTCGTCGGACTGCCAGTTTTGGGCCTCGGCGACCTCGGGCCACCCGTCGGCGCTCACGGCCGAGGTGTCCGACGCGAACGGATCGTCGAGCTCGGCCAGCGGGTCGGCGACCTCGGCTAGCTCGGCGGCCTCCACGGCGGCCTCACCACCGATGCTGCCGCTGGCCGACTTGGGGGGGCCGCCGAACGACACCGCGAAGTCGTTGCCCTCGTTGTCGTAGACGTGCTCCTCGTCGAGGACCTCGGCGTCGAGCTCGTCGATGGGCAGCGAGGTCGGCGCGCGCGGGGCGATGGCGGCGGGCGGCGGCGGGGCGGCGAACGCGACGGTGGCGCGACCGGGCGGCGGCGACGGCGGCGCGGTGCGCGGGGCCTGAACCGCGAACGGTGCCTCGATCGGCGCCGACGACGGGACGAGGAGGGGGCGCGGCGCCGCGGCCGCAACGGTCGCGTGGGTCGGCAGGCCGGTACGCACGCGCCAGCGCTCGAGAGCGACGGCGAGCTCCTGGTACGGGATCATAGAAGGCCACGGTAGCACGCACGTCGAGTACGCTGCGCGGGTGAGGACGCTCCTCTTCGCCGCTTCGCTGGGGCTGCTGGCCGTGCCCGCCCTCGGCTCGGCCCGCGCCGACGAGGTCCCCGGCGTCGACGGCGATCCCGACGACGCGGCGGTCGCCCGCGACGCTCCGTACCGCGTCAACCTGCGCATCGGCGGTTCGTCGGCCGACCGCAGCGGCGCGCCGACGGTGTGCGGCGAGGTGCGGGTGTGGCGCGGCCTCGGGGTCGAGAGCTGCGGTACCGGCGCCCAGCTGTGGCACGAGCCGAGCGGCGCCGAGATGGCGCACTTTCGCGGGCTGTTCGAGGTCGCGCGCTTCGCCACGCCGGGCCGGGGTCGCTTCGGTCTGCGCGCCGGGGTGGGCTTCGCGGAGCTGGCGGTGGCCGTCGACAGCCTCGGGCTGCAGTTCGGCGCGCCCGACGCGACCCGCGCCTCGGCGGCGGGGCCCGAGGCGTCGCTGTCGGGGCAGTGGACCCGTCCGGTCGCCGGACGGCTCGACGCGATCGCCACCTTCACCGTCGGTGCGGCGTACATCGGCGGCGCGCCCCAGCTGGTCTTGCCGCGGAGCGAGCTGCAGCCCTTCGCGTCGTTCGAGGTCGGCCTGGGCTGGTGATGGTAAGAACCCGGCGTGCTGCGCATCATCCGCTCGCCGCTGATCCCCGACGACGTCTTCGTGCACGGCTTCCCCGAGCGCACCGGCGGCGTGTCGACCGGCCTGCGCGGCTCGCTCAACCTGGGCAAGTCCTGGGGCGACGACCCGGCGCTGGTCGACGCGAACCGCGCGCTGGTCGCGGCGGCTGCGGGCTACCAAGCGGCGGCGCTCCAGGCCATGAAGCACGTGCACGGCACGGCGGTGTGGCGCGTGGGCGAGCCGGAGCCGACGCCAGCTGAGTTCGATGGCCTGGTCTGCGATCGCCCGGGCCCGGTCCTGGGCGCGTTCGCGGCCGACTGCATGCCGCTGCTGTTCGCCGATCCGGTCGCGCGGGTGTGCGGCGCAGCCCACGCTGGCTGGCGCGGCACCGTGGCGGGGGTGGCGGCGCGCGTCGTCGAGCGCATGGTCGAGCTGGGCTCGTCGCCGAGCGACGTCCGCGTCGCGATCGGCCCCTCGATCGGCCCGTGCTGCTTCGAGGTCGGCCCCGAAGTGGTCGCCGAGTTCCGGGGCCGCTTCGGCGCGCTCGCCGGGCTGGTCGTCGACGGGCCGGTCCGAGAGCACGTCGATCTGCGGGTGGCGCTGACCGCCACGGTGCGCGAAGCCGGCGTGCCGACCGCGCAGGTCGACGCGACGCCGCCGTGTACGCGGTGCCATCCCGAGCGCTTCTTCTCGTACCGGCGCGACGGGCGTGCCGGCGGGATTCACATGGGCTTCATCGGCTTGCGCTGAGCGGCCCGATCGGACGCGAAACCCGCCAGATTCAATCTACCGCGCCGAAACACCGTATTTCGGCAATATCTCCCCGGTCAGCGCGGCGATCACCGTCGCCGCCCGGTGCCAGTCGAGGACCGCCCGTGCCGCTCGCAGCTGGGCCGCCCGCAGCTCGTCCTGCCGCTGGAGCACGTCGACGTTGCGCGACTTCCCGCTCGACATGCGGGCTTGCTCGACGGCCAAGTTCTGTTCGGCCAGGCCGATGGCGCGGGTCGAGATCGTGAAGCGCCGCTCCGCCGCCAGGACCTGTAGCGTCGCTTGGGTGATCGCCAGCGAGAGCTGGGCGCGGAGGTCGTCGGCGCTGACCCGCACGCTCTCGCGCCGGGCCCGCGCGGCTCGCGCGGTGCCCTTCGCCACGTGCTCGCCGAGCGACGAGCGGTAGGTCAACGCGACCGCGGCCGTGAAGTCGTCGAAGGTCGCCATGTTGACCGTCGCCCTGGCCGGATCGTCGTCGGTGCCCGACGGGCCGAAGCTCAGCGCCAGGTCGAGGGACGGCAGGATGCCGTTCTCGCTGACCTCGACCTCGATGGTCGCGCCCGCCTCGAGGGCACGCAGCCGCGCCAGCTCCGGGCTGTGGGCGATCGCGGCGTCGAGGAGGCCGCGGGCGTCCCAGGTGCGGGGCGGGATGGCCAGCTCGATCGAGGTCGCCAGCACCAGCTGGCCCGGCGCGATCACCATCCCCGCCAGGCGCCGCACCGTCAGCGAGCGCTCGACGACCGCCAGCTCGTCGGCGAGGATCTCCTCTTCGCGGGTCGCGATCGCCTGCTCGACCGCGATCGACTCGGCGCGCGCCGTGCCGCCCGCGCTGATACCGGCCTGGGTGACGCGCAAGCGCTCGCGGGTGAGATCGAGGCTGCCGCGCACGATCGCCAGCTCCCGCTCGGTCTGGGCCAGGTCGAGATAGGCCAGCACCAGATCGCGCACGATCGCGATCACCTGGGCGTCCTCGACCAGCGCGGTCGCGTCGCGTTGGAGGTCGGCCGCCCGCACGCCCGCGAGCACTTGCGCTTCGCCGCGTCCGCGCAGCAGCGGCTGCGAGAAGGTCGCCGTGATCGACTCGGTGTAGCCGGCCTGGCTCTGCTCGAGGGTCATGCCGGCGACGTTGACGGTGCGGACGGTGCGGCCCCAGTCGCTGCCCACTTGCACGCCGACCACGCCGCCGGTGAAGATCTTGCGACCCAGCGAGCCCGACAGCGACACGCCGCGATCGTCGGAGCCGAGGTTGTGACGGATGCTGCCGGCGGCCGTACCCTGGAGCTGCCACTCGCGCCAGGCCTGGGCCTGCTCGAGCTGGGCGTCGGCGACCGCCTGGTCGACCCGGGCCTGGGCCAGCGCCGGCGCGCTGCGCACCGCGCGCTCGAGGAGATCGCCTAGCGCGACCGGCTCGGCCGGCCCGGTGACGTCGCCGAACAGCGACGGGACCGCGGTCGCGCCACCGGCCGGAGCGGCCTGACGCACCAGGCGCACCGCCAGCGTGAGAGGGTCGGCGCCCGCGGCGGTCGCGCCGCCGGCCAACACGAACAGGGAGACGATCGCGGTCCGGCGCATCGGGGGCATACAGTGTCGGCGCATCGTGGGGGTGTCAACCGCGGGCGCGGGTCGACTCGTCCGCGTCCGCCCAACGAATCGATCGCGCCCCGTGGTATTCGCGTGAGGCCGCGTGGTAGCGTCGCGCCAACGCGATGGCGACGGTCCTCCGCACCTACTGCTTCCTCGACTCCCTCCAGCCGCAGGTCGCGACCTTCATCGCGAAGACCGCGCGCGGCTTTCTTCCCGTGCCTGGTCAGGCCTCGCTGTGGGTCGAGATCGCCCCGGGCATCGCGATCAACCAGGTCACCGACGCCGCGCTCAAGGCGACGCGGGTCCAGCCCGCGGTCCAAGTGGTCGAGCGGGCCTACGGGCTCCTCGAGGTCCACGACAACGATCAGGGCGAGGTGCTGCAGGCCGGCGCGACGATCTTGAAGCACCTCGGCGTCGCCGAGGGCGATCGCCTCAAGCCCAAGGTCCTCACCAGCCAGATCATCCGCGGCGTCGAGGCCTACCAGACGCAGATCATCAACCGCACCTCGCAGGGCATGATGATCCTGCCGGGCCAGTCGCTGTTCATCCTCGAGTGTGAGCCCGCCGGCTACGTCGTGCTGGCCGCCAACGAGGCCGAGAAGGCCGCGCAGGTCTCGCTCGTGAGCTTGACGCCGTACGGCGCCTTCGGCCGTCTCTACATGTCCGGGTCCGAGGCGGAGATCGACGCGGCCGCCGCTGCGGCGATCAGCGCTATCGAAGGCGTCACCGGCAAGGCTTCTGAAAAGTTCGTCGATCGCTAGCGATCCGAGGAGAAAACGATGGCTGACGCTCTGGGAATGATCGAAGTCAAAGGCTTCGTCGGCATGGTCGAGGCCGCCGACGCGATGGTCAAGGCCGCCAAGGTCGAGCTCGTCGGGTTCGAAAAGACCGGCGGCGGCTACGTCACCGCGATCGTGCGCGGCGATGTCGCGGCGGTCAAGGCCGCGACCGAGGCGGGCCAGCGTGCCGCCGAGCGCGTCGGCGAGGTGGTCTCGGTCCACGTGATCCCGCGTCCCCACGCGAACGTCGACGCGGTCCTGCCGCTCGGCCGTCTCACGCCGACCAAGTAAGCGCCGATGGTCCTCGGCAAGGTCATCGGCACGCTGGTCGCGAGCAAGAAGGAGCCCACGCTCGAAGGCGTGAAGCTCTTGGTCGTGCGCGCGTGCGACGTCGAAGGCAAGCCCACCGGCTCGACGGTGATCGCGGTCGACGCGGTCGGAGCCGGCGTCGGTGAAGTGGTGCTGTACTGCTCGGGCAGCTCGGCCCGCCAGACCACCGTCACCCAGAACAAGCCGGTCGACGCCACGATCATGGCGATCGTCGACGAGATCGTCGTCGGCGACGACCGCACGTTCCTGAAGGACTGACCGCCATGGCTACGCTGCTCGACGACGCGCGCATCGAAGAGATCGTCCGCCGGGTGGTGGAGCGGCTCGGCCCTGGGCCGACCGTCGCGCCGTCGCGGCCGGCGGTGCCGATCGAGGGCAACAAGAAGGCGGCGCCGTCGATCCCGCGCGGCACCAACGGCGTGTTCGCCGACGCCGACGCCGCCGCCAAGGCAGCGCGCCGCGGCTTCGAGGCCAACGAGCGCGTGCCGGTCGCGATCCGCCAAAAGATGATCGCCGCGATGCGGGCGGTCACGCTCGCCAACAACGAGCTCTTGTCGCGCTACGCCGTCGAGGAGACCGGCCTCGGTCGCTACGAGGACAAGCTCAACAAGAACCGCCTGGTCGCCGAGAAGACCCCCGGCACCGAGATCCTGCGCGCCCAGGCCTTCACCGGCGACGACGGCCTGATGCTGATCGAGCGCGCCCCCTACGGCGTGATCCTCGCGGTGACCCCGACGACGAATCCGACCGAGACCATCTTGTGCAACGCGATCGGCATGGTCGCGGGCGGCAACGCGGTGGTCTTCAACGTCCACCCGTCGGCGGGCCGGGTCTCCAACTGGTTCGTGCATCTCCTCAACGAGGCGATCCAGGGCGTCGGAGGGCCGCGCGACGTGATCACGTCGGTCGAGCAGCCGACCATCGAGAGCGCGCAGACGCTGATGAAGCACCCGCTGGTGCGGCTGGTGGTGGTGACCGGCGGGCCCGCGGTCGTGAAGCAGGCGATGGCGTCGGGCAAGAAGGTCATCGCGGCCGGTCCCGGCAACCCGCCCGCCGTCGTCGACGAGACCGCGAATCTCGAGAAGGCCGCCGACGCCATCGTGCGCGGCGCGTCGCTCGACAACAACATCGTCTGTATCGCCGAGAAGGAGATCATCGCGGTCGAGTCGATCGCCAAGGAGCTGCTGCGCCACCTGCAGAACCAGGGCGCGCTGCTCCTGGACGCTCGCCAGGCCAAGGAGGTCGAGCGCGTCGTCATCGACGGTGATCACGTCAACAAGGATTGGGTCGGCAAGGACGCCGGCGCGATCGCGGCGGCCGCCGGCATCCGCGGTCATGGCCGCGAGCTGCGCATCCTCATCGCCGACGTCGACGAGCAGCACCCGTTCGTCCAGCACGAGCTGCTGACGCCGGTGCTCGGCTTCGTGCGGGCCAAGGACGCCGCCGACGCCATCGCGATGGCGGTGCGGGTCGAGCACGGCTTCCACCACACCGCGACCATGCAGTCGCTCAACATCGACAACATGGCGGCGATGGCGCGGGTCTGCAACTGCTCCATCTTCGTCAAGAACGACGCCTCGTATGCCGGCCTCGGCCTGGGCGGCGAGGGCTACACCTCGTTCACGATCGCGAGCCCGACCGGCGAGGGCCTTACGACCGCGCTCAACTTCACGCGCGAACGCCGCTGTACGCTGAAGGAAGCGTTCCGGTTCGTGTGACCGACGGCCCGGCGCTGGGGCTGCTCGAGCTCACCACCGTCGCGCGCGGCATCGTCGTCGCCGACGCGGCGCTCAAGCGCGCGCCCGCCCTGCTGGTGTCGTCGCGCACGCTGTCGGGCGGCAAGCACCTCGTCATCCTCGCTGGCGGGGTCGCCGAGGTGAACGAGGCGATGACCGCGGGCGCGCAGGTCGCCGGGGATCGGCTGCGCGACCGCTGCGAGCTGGCCTACGCCGACGCCCAGATCTGGCCGATGTTGGCGCGCGGCGGCGTGATCGAGCCCGCCGACTGGGCCGCCGACGCCGACGCCGAGGCGGTCGCGATCGTCGAGACCGCGACGGTGTGCGCCGCGATCGCCGCCGCCGACGCCGCGTGCAAGGCCGCCGACGTGACGGTGCGCGACGTGCGGCTCGCCGTCGACCTGGCCGGCAAGGCGCTGTTCACGCTGACCGGATCGCTCGACTCGATCGACGCCGCCGTCGACGCCGCCCGCGCGGCCGCCGGCGATCGGTTGGTCGACCTCGAGCGGATCGCCCAGCCCGCGCCCGAGCTGCGCGGCAAGCTCTTCCGATGACCCAGCCGCGTTAGGATGGGCGCGATGCCCGCGCTCGTCCTGCCGCCGCCGCTGTGCGTCCCGCTGGTGACCGGGTACCTCGATGCTCGCCTGTGGGCTGGGTCGAGGCGGTGCTCGAGCGCGTCGCCGATCCGGCGAGCGCGGTTCGCATGACCGGGTGCGGCTCGAGTCGAGCTGCGCGCTGATCACGCCGACCATCGCGTCCGCCGACGTGCCGCTCCCCGATCGCGCGGCCGAGCTAGCCGCGGTGCTGGGCGGCGGGGTGAGCGACACCGCGGTACCGCCGCCGCTGTTCGGGCCGCATGGCCTCGATCATCCGCGCGGCATCGTGGTGACCCTGCAGGGCAACCTCGGCTCGGGGCGCGGCGTGCTCATCCGCGCGCTGGCCGGCCAGCTCGAGCGGCGGGTGATCATGCTCGACGGCGCTCGGCTGCGTCACCTGCCGGCGGCGGTTGCGGCCGACGTCATCGACGCGGCCTGCGGCGAGGTCGCGGCCTGCGGCGAGCTGCTCGCGATCCGCAACGCCCACGAGCTGGCGCTGCCAACCAGCCCGGCCGCGCCGGCGCTGGCTCGCGCGATCGGCGTCCACGCCGCGGTGGTGATCCTGGTCGTCGCCGACGATCAGCCGCTGGCGCCCGAGCTCGAGTCGCTCATCGTGTTCCGGCATCTGCACGAGATCCGGCCCCAGTCGGTCGACGCCGCTCACCTGTGGCTGCTGAACCTGCCGATGACGACCGAGCTCGACAGCGGCCTCGATCTCGACGGGTTCGCGCGCTTGCTGCACCTGACGCCGGTGCAGATCCGGGCCGCCGCGCGCTCGGCGGTGCTGACCGGCGGCGACCGTCCGCTCGGCGCGGCCCAGCTCGACGCCGCGGCCCGTGCCCAACTCACCCAGGGCATCGGCCGACTCGCCGAGGTCCAGGCCGCGACCTTCACGCTCGCCGATCTGGTGCTGCCCGATGAGCAGCGCAGCCAGGTCGAGGACATCATCAGCGCGGCCCGCAACCGCGACCTGGTGCTGCGGCGCTGGGGCCTGCGCCGCACGATCAAGCGGGGATTGTCGATCACCTGTCTCTTCGACGGCACGCCCGGCACCGGCAAGACGTTGGCCGGCGAGGTCATCGCGTGCGAGCTCGGCCTGCAGATGCTGCGGATCAACGTGGCCAGCATCGTCGACAAGTACATCGGCGAGACCGAGAAGAACCTGACCCGCATCTTCGAGCAGGCCCGCCCCGACACCACGCTCCTGCTGTTCGACGAGGCCGACTCGTTGTTCACCAAGCGCACCGAGGTCACGCACGCCAACGATCGCTACTCCAACCTGAACGTGAACGTGCTGCTGCAGCTCATCGAGCGCTTCGAGGGCACGGCGATCCTCACGACCAACCTGAAGAAGGGCCTCGACACCGCGTTCGAGCGTCGCCTCACGTTCAAGATCACGTTCACGCGGCCCGACGTGGCGCAGCGGCGCGCCATCTGGCAGATCATGCTGCCGCCCTCGGTGCCGACCGCTGAGGCCATCGACTACGATCGCCTGGCCCGCCTCGATCTGTCGGGCGGTGAGATCAAAAACGCCGTGCTGCGCGCCGCCTACGCGGCCGCGCGCGAACAGAGCGAGCTCTGGATGCGCCACCTCACCGCCGCGTCGGCGCAAGAGGCCGCTTCGACGGGGCGCGTGTACTTCGATCAGTCGACGTCGTGACTACGGCCGCCAGCGCGGCGGTGCGCCCGGGCGATCGGGTGAGCCGGGCGGCACGATCCACAGCAGCGTCTCGCCGGCGCGCGCGGTGAGGCCGGCGAGGTCGGCGGTGGTCGCCATCGCCAGGCCGCGCAGCCAGGCCTCGAGGCGGCCTTGCTCGACGGTGGTGCGGGCGGCGCGCCCGATGCCCTCGGGGATACACAGCGCGAGCGTGCCGACGGTGGCGATCAGCTCGAGGACGTGGGCGCGGCTGAGCCGCCCAGCGGTAGCGCGCGCCGACTCGTCGGCTTCGGCCTCGACGCGGAACAGACCCTCGGGCAGCGCGGCCGGGGTGCCGCGACCGATCAGCTCGATGACGCCGGGCTCGCGTCCGTCGAGGAAGTCGCCGGTGGGCGCGGCCAGGCGAGCCCGGCCGAGCGCCCAGCGCACCAGGCCGAGCTCGGCGAGGCGGCCGGTGCCGAGCGCCTCGGGCCACGCGTCGTCACCAGCGCGCGCGGCGAGCTCGGCGAGGCGTCCGATCGACGTGCCGGCCTCGGCGCGCCCGTCGAGCCACGCGCCGTACAGCGTCGCCAGCACCTGCCACGCGGCGGGTGTGAGGCTGGCGCGGGTCGCGAGGGTCTGGAGCGGCGAGCCGTCCAGGATCGGGGCCGGCCCCGGGTCGGTCGCGGTGGTGGCGCGGGCCCAGTCGACGAGCGCGGTGCGCCAGCCGGTCGGCTCGGCCACGCGAGGCGCGCGCGGTGGGATCGAGCGCGGCGCAGGCGCGGCCGGCATCGTCGACGCGATGGGAGCAGTCGGCGCGACCGGCGCTGCCATCGCCGGGGCCGGCGCGCTGGTCGCCACGGCGGCCCGGGCCGCCAGCGTGGTCGACGTCGGCGCGCTCGCCGTCATCGCCGCGGCGGTCTGGGGTCGCGGCTCGGTCGAGGGGACCGGATCGGGAAACCCGCTCGGGTTGGGGAACGGCGTCGCCGACGGCTCGATCGACAGATCCAGGCGTACGCCGATCGACGGCGCCGCGCCGGGCTTGGCCTTGGGGGCGTCGGTACGCCCGGCGCGCTGGGCCAGCCGCTCGCTCACCGTCATCGCGCGCGGCGCCGTCACCGCCTCGGCGACCGGCGCGGTCGGGTCGGCGCGCGGCACCGGCTGCGGCACCGGCGTGAGGTCCTCGTAGGTCGCGGTCGGCGCACGGGCCGTCAGCTCGCCGTCGCTGCCGACCACGCGCAGCGCCAGCCGATCGCCCTCGAGGCCGACCAGCACCGCGCCGGTACCGCGATCGCGCATCGGCGTGATCGCGACGATCGGGCCGTGACCGGCGGTCGCGATCTCGATCTCCTTGACCGCCAGGTTGATCGCCAGCGTGCGGTCGCCGACCTCGGCCACCACCCACGCCAGCGCCGGGTGGCTGCGCACGTTGCGGGGCTGAGCGTCGAGCCGCAAGGTCGAGATCCGCCCGTCGGAGATGCGGGCCAGGTGGAGCGCCGGCTGCGAGGTCGCGATCCACAGCGACGCGCCGCGGTTGGTGAGCCCGACCGCCGCGGTGTCGGCGGGCAGCGACAGGCCGAGCCGGGCCAGCGGGCGGCGGGTCGCCGCGTCCCACACCTCGGCGCCGCGCGCGCTGAAGGTGACGAACTGGCTGGCCTCGAGGCCGACCGCGCGCGCGAACACCGCCGGCGGCCGCAGCGGCGCCACCGCGATCGTCGCGTTGGTGCACTGCGCCATCAGCGTCTGGTCGCCCTGGTCGAGCAGCGCGTAGGCGCTCGACGAGGCCTGGATCCGCGTCGGCACCGACAGCTCGAGCACCGACACCGGCGCGAGCGAGGGCACCGACAGGAGCGTCAGCAGGCTGCCCGCGCCGTCGCTGGCGTGGACCAGGAGGTGCGGGCCGACGAAGACGACGTCGGTGCCGACCACGTCCTCGCGCGCGAGCTTCCGGCCGGTGTCGAGGGCGTACAGCGACAGCCCACCGTCGAGCAGGACCGCGAGGTGCGCGCCGTCCGGGCTGGCGACCGCCTTGGGGCCGAGATCGAGGGTCGCCACCATACGCGACTTCATCCTTCGGGACCGCTCCGAAAAAAGCAATCCCCGGTCACGGTCAAGCGAGCGGGGAGGCGATGGGGTGGGGCCACCGGGTGGGGCCACTGGGTGGTGGCCGCCAGAAATCCTCAGTGCGGATGGTCGTGGTCGTGATCCTCGTCGTGGTCGCCGCCACCGGGACGCCACGCGCTGTCGCCCCCGTGGTCGTGATCGCCGTGGTCGTGACCGCCGTGGCGATCTTCGCCACCGATCGTGGCTTCGTCGTTGGACGACTGCTGCGACGGCGGCAGCGCGATGCGGCGCGCGAGCTCCCGCTTGATCTCGGTCGCGTCGACTGAGTCGCCGCCCAGCACGCTCATGAACTGGCCCTGCCAGATCCCGGTGCAATCGGCCGGGTGCGCGAACCATTGGTTGGTCACGGTGGCGACGCCTGCGCGCTCCTCGGTCGGCGCCTGGCCGTTGCGGGCCTTCTCGAGGCCGGCGCGATAGACCCGCAGGATGGCCTCCGACGAGCTGGTCGCCAAGGTGTTGGCGAGCGGCGCCAGCCACGCGCCGCCGTGACGGTGCTGGTGCTGGTGGCCGCCCTCCTCGGCGGCCGGCCCGGCGATCTCCTGGCCGATGTCCTGGGTCGCGCTTCGCAGGCCGTCGATCACGCCGGTCTGACCGCCCACGACCTGGTTGAAGCGATCACGCGCCATGTTGAGCACACGGAAGGTGGCGCTGCGCGCGCTGCCGACCCGATGCACGAACTCCCCAACTTCTTCGATGATGCTGAAACGGTCCTCGCTGCCCTGCTGATGGGAGTCGAAGTCCTTCGCGATATCGGTGTGGGACGGCTGGGTCATGGTCTGGGCGCCGGTCTGGTCGCTGACCTCCGACGAGCCGAGCGAGAGCTGGACCGCGGCGTTGAATTCCGCAGTGAACTGGGTCATCGCGTGGGTCCACGCGGTCTCGAACTTGGCGCGCAGCCACTCCTTGATCTCTTTGACCGCCTTTTCCACGATCTCGGCGGCCTGCTCACCGACGAGCGGGATCATGCGAGCCAGGCTCGACAGCTTCAGGTGGCTGCCGGCCTTGTAGGTCCAGGTGTAGAGCGCGGTGAGGCTGCCACCGCCGGCGAGCATCGCTGCGGTGTTGTGGAGCTCGGTCTGGAGGTCGGTGACCACCTGCTGACGGCGGGCCGCGTCGGCCTCGTGACGGGCGGCGTTGGCGTCGCCGCCGGCCACGTCCTGCGCGGCCTGATCGGCGTCACCGGTCGCGCGGTGCCACAGGCCCTGGGCTCGACCCCAGGTGCGATCGGCGGCGGCGCTCACCGCGCCTTGAACGCCGAGGACCGCGTTGCCGCCGCGGGCCAGCCCGTTGACCAGCGGCATGATGGTCTGGAGCTTCTCGCCGACCCAGGTGCCGGTGCTGGCCAGGTCCATCGGGAAGTAGGTCGGGTTGCCCTCGAGCCAGGTGATGAGTCGGAGCGTCTTCTCGCTCGGGCCGGCCGGGCCGCCCGGCGTGAACGGGTTGAGGCCGTGCAGCGCGAGGCCGACCTTCTCCTTGATCGAGTGCGCGGTGTCCTCGAGGGTGAACGTGCCCGTCGCCATCACCTCGCGCCCGCCGCGGGTGGTCATGTTGCGGTTGGCGTCGGCCTGGCCGTTGGTCCGGCGGTGGACGTACGAGTTGAGGTGCCCGCGCTGCATCGCGGGGTCGGCGAGCGTCGGGTTGAGCGCCGACAAGTGGAGCGTGTCGACGAACGAGCGACCGCCGGTCTGCGCCGGCTGGTTCTGATCGTTGAAGTTCTGGTCGATGAGCATGTTCATCGCCACCTCGCAGAAGTTCGAGTGGGCGTAGTAGTCCTGCATGACGTGCAGCGCCTCGCCGCTGTGGCGCAGCGCGCGATCGTAGTTGGCGGGACGGCTCGCCCAGTTGCTGCCGGCCAGCAGATCGAGCCCACGTTGCAGCTGCTGGATGAGCTGGTGACGGCTGGTCTGCATGTAGATCGGGATGCCCGAGTCGTCGACGCGGAAGGCCTCGTTGGTCTCTTCGGGGTTCTCGATCGAGTGGCCGGCCGCGGTCACCCGGGCGAACTGCTCCCGGTAGCGCGCATCGGCGTCGGCGTAGGCCTGGTCGCCGGCGCCCGCGTTGGAGCTGCTGCCGGCGCTGTCGGCGTCGCCGCCCGCAGCGTTGCGCTGCTGGTTGACGTCACCGCCGGTGAGGCCACCCGGGTTGTCGATGTGCTCGACCGGATCGTAGGTGCCGAACTCGGCGGGGCCGGCCGCGCCGGGGCCGGCCCCGGGGCGGCCCGCGGTCTCCGGTGAGCCCGCGATCGGGAACCCAAAGTGCAGCGTGTGCAACAGATCCATCGCGCTGAAGATCACCGGGCCGGCGGCCCGCATCTTCGGGATGAGGAACTGGTTCATGTCGCGCTGCCAGTTGCCGGAGTAGATCATCTCCTGGTCGCGCTGCGAGAACCCGACGCGCTCGGCGGCATTCTCGGTCTGGTTCTCGTGGACGATGTCGTTGCGATTGCGCTGGCCGGTCTGCGGGTCGCGCTGTGCGGTCGCGCCGAAGCCGCGGACCATGAGCGGCGCCGACTGCACCTGATGAGTGCCGCCGGAGAGCGCCGCCTCGGCGCCCTTGTCGGCGTCGAGCTCGAGCGAGTCGTTGGCGTCGGTGGCCGAGCCGAACTGGGCCTTGCCGTGGACGCCAGCCTCGCGCTGTCCGCCGCTCTGCGCGACGTGGGCGAGCTCGTGCATCATCACGAACGAGCCGTGCTGGGTGCTGGTGTCGGTGGCGCCCGGCTTGGAGAACACGTCGGCGCCGTAGGAGAAGGCCTGGAAGCCCTTCGCGTCGGCCATCTGGCCGGCCTCAGCGTCGGAGTGGACGCGGACCTGGCTCATGTCGGCGCCGTAGGTGGAGCTCGCGTGCGACGCGACGTCGCCGGGCAACGCGCTGCCGCCACCACCGCTGAGCTTGGTGTTCAGCCGGCTCTCGAACGACGGCTCGGCGCTCTCGGTGGAGGAAGAGGACGGGGCGGCGGCGGGTTCGCTCATCATCGACATGGGGCCTCGCGGTTAATACGGCGATAGCTGCCGCGGGCTTCCCTACGCGCTCCAGCCCATTCGCTGATTGGCCCGGCGCCCGGCGGCATGAGCCTCCTCGCCGCCGAAGCGGGTCGCCTGAATCACCAGCTTCGCCGCCTCGTGGCAGCCGACGTCATCGAGGAGGAACGGCAGCGCGTGGGCGAAGCCATCGACCATCGTGATGGGCGCGACGGCCTGCCAGATCGCGAGTGAGCTCATCAGATTGGCGCGATCATCGGCGAGCTGGCGGCGGACGTCGCCGGCCGTCCGCGCGCACCAGGCCGCCATCGCGGTGACGAAGCGCTCAGCGAGGGGACGATTGGTCGGATCAGTGGGCTCGCTGCGTTCCTGGTGCGCATAGAGGTTCGGCAAGACCCGCCGGTGATCTCGGGCTGGGCGCAAGGATCCGGCGGCCATCAAGCGCGCGACCGCGGCGGCCGCGGTGTCGTCGTCGAGCCCGGCGACCGCCGACAGGAGCGGCAGCGGCGCGCCCTCCCACGGATCGAAGAACGCGGCCGCGGCGAGGAGCGTGGTGTCGTCGCCGGCCGGGGTCGCGGCGCGCGGCGGCGGGTGGGGCAGGTCGATCCGCGTGCCGAAGCTCGCGGTGGCGACCTCGTCGGCGGGGACCAGCACGATGGTCTTCCAGCCGGGCGCGGTCAGCGCACCGATCAGCTTGGCGTCGGCGTGGACCCGGGCATCGAGGATGAGCGTGCCGTGCTTGCCGTCCATCGCGCCGCGGGCGAGCTGGAGCAGCGTGCCGGTCGAAAGTTCGTGGGGCGGCGACAGGCCGAGGCGGCGCGCGATCTCGCCCATCGCGCCGGGCGCGCGCCAGGGCAGGGCCGGGATGAGGTAGGCATCGCCGCGCAGCGCGGCCGCGGCGAGCAGCGCGGCGGTGCGGCGACCGCTGCCCGGCGTGCCGACCAAGCTCACCACCTCGCCACGTTGGCTGGCGGCGATGGCGGCGGCGGCGGCGCGGGCCGCGTCCGAAGGCGCAGTGGGCGGCGGCGGGAGCTCGATCCAGGTCTGCGCGGCATCGTCGATCATCGGGCGCGAGAGTACCTCCTCGGCTTGCAGGCGGTGCGGCGCCGATCCACGATGCGCGCATGACGCGTCTCGCCTTCGTCGCCGCCGTCGCTGTCGCCGTCTTCGGCGCAGCCTGTGAGAAGTCCAAGAGTGGTGGAGCCGGCGAGGAAGCGCCGATCCAGAAGGGGTCGCAGCCCAAGCCGCTGCCGCCCAAGGCCGCCGAGCCGACGCCGCCGACGCCGCCGGTCGCCGAAGGGGTGAACGGCACGCCGCCCACCGGCACGCCGCCGCCCACCGCTGGGAACCTCAGCGGCGCCGATCACGACGAAGCGGGCTACGACCACGGTGGCGGCGGTGCGCCGGGCGCGACGGTGGCGGCGCCGCCCGCGCCCGCGCCGACCGGCGTCGTCGGTGGCGCCGCGCTGCCGATGGACACGGTGCGTCCGCCGGCGGCGTCGGATCTCGCCGAGTACGTCAAGGGCATCCCCGGCAAGGGCACCCTGCGCGCGGTCATCGAGACCACGATGGGCTCGTTCCACTGCGAGCTGTACGAGAAGCAGACCCCGATCACCGTCGCGAATTTCGTCGGCCTGGCCACCGGCAAGAAGCCGTGGACCGATCCCAAGGTCAACGCGCCGATGAAGAACACGCCGTTCTTTAACGGCATCATCTTCCACCGCGTCATCCCCGACTTCATGATCCAAGGTGGCGACCCGCTCGGCAAGGGCATCGGGGGTCCCGGCTACAACTTCGACGACGAGATCGTGCCGGAGCTGCGCTTGGACCAGCCCGGCCTGCTCGCGATGGCCAACGCTGGCCCCGGCACCAACGGGAGCCAGTTCTTCATCACCGAGGTGCCCGTCGATCGCCTGACCGGTCACCACACCGTCTTCGGCAAGTGCGCCGAGGTCGACCTGGTGAAGAAGATCGCGCGGGTCCCGGTCGGCGCCAACGATCGCCCGGAGACGCCGGTCTCGATCAAGAAGATCTCGATCCTCCGCAAGTAGCGCGCGCTGACCGCGACGAGCCCGGCCGGTCGCTCGTGATACGTTCGCGGCGCGTGCCTCGTCTATCCCTCGTCGCCTGCCTCGTGCTCGCGCTCGCCGCGTGCAGCACGCGCCGCAACCCCGACTTCTGTTGCAGCGACCCGGCGTCGTGCGGCGCCAGCGGGACCGACGTCGATGTCGTGCCGTGCCTCGACCCGACGCGGTCGTTCTGCGACGACAACGGCGCGCACGGCGCTCCTCGTACCTGCATCGCCGATCCCATCTCCAGCGAGTGCGAGGCGCCCGGCGACTGCACCAACCCGGCGCGCCCGCTGTGCATCGGCAACCGCTGCGTCGAGTGCGCCGACGGTGCGGCCTGCGACAACCCGACGCCGGCCTGCAACGCCGACACCCATCTGTGCGGGCCGTGCACCGGCCCCGACGACTGCGTCGGCGATCCCGGCGGCGGCGAGTGCCTGGTCGGCGCGTGCGTCGAGTGCGCCGATGCCAGCGACTGCGCCGAGCTCACCGCGCCGGTGTGCGAGCCGAGCGATCACGCCTGCCGCGGCTGTCGGCTCGACGGCGAGTGCGCGACCGGCGTGTGCGATCGCACCCGCGGCTCGTGTGCCGCCACCGACGAGGTGCTGTACGTGGCGGCCGGCGGCACCGGCCTCAACTGCACGCGCGCGGCGCCCTGCGGCACGATCAACGGCGCGCTGACCTTGGCGGGCGGCAGCCGCATCATCGCGATCGGCCCCGGCACCTTCACCGAGACCTTGATCGTGACCGGCAACCGCACCGTCCGCCTGCACGGCGCCGGCGCCGGCGCGGTCGGCGCGACCACGATCACGGCCGGCGTCACCAACACCAGCGTGCTGGTGGTCAGCGGCGGCGCCACGCTCACCATCGAGAACCTTGTCGTCTCGGGCGCCAGCGGCGCGTCGGCCAGCGGGGTGCGCTGCACCGACGCCAGCGTCACGGTCCGGCGGTCGCGCATCACCGCGAACTCGGGGGGCGGCGTCAGCGTCGCCCGCTGCAACGTCGAGCTGGTCAACGACATCATCGATCTCAACGGCGGCCCGACCAGCTCGTTCGGCGGCGTGCTGCTCAACGACCTACTGGTCGGGGTCACCGCGACGTTCGCGTTCAACACCGTCATCAACAACGCCGCGTTCACCGCCACGATCGCCGGCGTCACCTGCTCGCAGGTGAACCTCACGATCCCGCTCGAGAGCAGCATCGTCTATGGCAACGGCGCGATCACCGATCGCGAGATCGCCGACGACGGCAACAGCTGCGTCGCGATGCACTCGGTGGTCGGCGACGTCACGCCGGGCCCGACCAACATCAACACCAATCCCGGCCCGTTCACCAACGGCCACCTCGGCGCCGGCTCGCCGGTCGAGGGCACCGCCGACGCGGCCGCCACGCTCGATCACGACCTCGATGGCGACCTCCGCCCCGCCGGCACCGGCCGCGATCCTGGCGCCGACGAGCTGCCGTGAGGCGCGAGTGGGTCGCCGGCGCGGTCGCGACCGAGCGGCTCGCCCGCGCGGCGTGACCCGCCGATTCGCGTAGACTCACCGCCGATGGCCGTGGTGCGCGACACGAGCGAGGTGCGGATCGTCGCGCAGGAAGCCGGCGAGCCGACCTCGCTGCCGTTCAAGCGCCACCTGTTCGTGCTCGGGCTGGTGATGGTGGCGGCCGAGGTGATCGCGATCGGCTACCCGCTGTGGGCGATGTTCGACCTCGGCGGGGTCCGGACTGGAACCCTCTTGCGACTGGGCCTGCCGATCGGCATCGGCGCGACCGTGGCGTGGCTCGCGATCATCACCGGCTGGCTGGTGCCGATCCGCTCGTGTGTGGCGGGGCGCCGGCGCGGCGAGCGCGTCGGCAAGGACCTGGCGAGCCGCGGCTACCGCGCCTGCCTGCGCACGCCGATGCGAGTCTTCGTCGGGCGCACGCTGTTGTGGATCGCGATCGCCGCCGCGCTTGGCGTGTTCTTGGCCCAGTACCAGGGCTGGTCGCGATCGCGCGCGCTGGCCATGGCGTCGATCGCCGGGCTCCACGCCGCGCCGCTCGCCGCGATCCGCGCCGGTTGGCTCGAGCGCATCTTGCGCAGCGTGCGGGCTCGGCTGTTCGTGGTGTCGCCGCCGGTGCGCGCCTTCGCCGACGATCACTTTCGCCGGCTGGTGCTGGTGTCGATGGCGTCGGCCGCCGGCGCGCTCGCCGCCCAAGCCGCGTTCCTCTACTACTTCGTGCCGCTGTCCTTCGATCACTACCTGGCGATCGAGACCTACTTGCCGACCGCGGCCGCGCTTGGCGCCGTGGCCTGGACCGTGATCGCCCACGTCCAGACCCGGCCGATGGTGCGCTACCTGGCCGCCGCCTCGGGCGACGGCGGCGACGCCGCGGCGGTCGGTAACGCGACCCAGGTCTACCGCCTCGCCCAGTCGCTGCCGTACCGGCTGGCCGGCACCGCGATCGTGGTGTGGCTGGTGGTCGCGACCGTCATCGGCCTCATCGGCCGGTGGTACCTCTCGATCGAGCTCGACGACACCATCGTGGGCATGGTCGCGCTGTTGGTGGTCGCGCTGACCGCCGCGATCTACGAGACGCTCGGCCACCGCGAGACCTTGCGGCCGCTGCTGTCGCACCTGTCGACGCGCTACCGGATCCCGGTCCGCGCGGTGGCCACGCCGTTCTCGCTGCGCGCCAAGCTGCTCTTGTCGTTCGGCGGCGTCGTGATCCTGTCGTGCGGCATGGCGCTCTTGTGGGGCTTCGTCCAGTACAAGACGCTCGCCACCGACGCGGTCGCGCGCCAAGCCCAGCTCGGGCTGGCCTGGGTCCACTCCGAGGTCGAGGCTGCCGCTGCCAACCAACCGGGCCCGCCGACGTCGGCGCTGGTCGCCGCGACCTTGCGCGAGATCGGCACCCGCAACCCCGAGGCGTCGTCGGTGGTGTACTACGTCGCGGACGACGTCAGCGCGTCGGAGCTGGTCGCGGTCGGCGGCGGGCCGATGGGCGCGCCCGACTTGCCCTGGTACCTCGCCGCGCAGATCCAGCGGGCCCAGGGCGCCTGGATCACCATCGGCCCCGCCGAGCTGGCCGGCCACAGCGCCCGCCTGCGCGTGACCTGGCACGGCCGGGACTACGACCTCGGCGGCGTCGCGGTGCTCTACCCGAACTACCGCGGGCGCGGCGAGTCGATGGTGCGACCGCTCAAGGAGCTGCTGCTGTTCTTCGTCGTGCTGTTCGCGGCCTGTGCCGGCATCGTGCTGGTCACGGTCGCGCAGTTCGTGACACCGATCCGCCTCCTCGAGCAGCGCGCCGACGCCATGGCGCGCGGCGAGCTCGCCGACCCGGTCACCTCGGGCGGCGACGGCGACGAGATCGGCCGGCTCACCTTCGCCCTCGAGGAGATGCGGCGCGCGCTGCGCGACAAGCTGCGCTCGACCGAGGAGGTCAACGTCGATCTCGAGCGCGCGGTGCAGCGCCGCACCCACGACCTCGCCAAGAAGAACAAGGAGCTGGCCGAGACCCTCGACAAGCTCACCCGCACCCAGGCCCAGCTGCTGCGCTCCGAGAAGATGGCCTCGATCGGTCAGCTGGTCGCCGGCATCGCCCACGAGATCAACAACCCGGTCAACGCGATCGTGAACACGGTCGGGCCCCTCGAGGAGGCCATCGGCGAGCTGGCCAGCGCGCCCGGTCACGAGGAGGCCGCCGCCGACATCCGCGACATGGTCCGCGTGGTCAAGCGCGGCGCCCAGCGCACCAAGGCCATCGTCACCGCGCTGCACAACTACTCGCGCACCGACGACGACACCGTCGTCGACTTCGACCTCAACCGCAGCCTCGACGACAGCCTCGAGCTGCTCCGCCACCTGCTCAAGGGCAACGTCACCGTCGAGAAGCACTACGGCGACGTCGGCAAGGTCCGCGGCCACGCCGGCCAGCTCGGCCAGGTGTTCATGAACCTGTTCACCAACGCGATCCAGGCCATGGCCGGGCGTGACGGCGCGACGCTCACCATCGACACCGCCCGCGACGGCGAGCAGGTCGAGGTCAAGATCACCGACAACGGCCCCGGCATCCCGCCCGACGTGGTGCCCCGTATCTTCGACCCGTTCTTCACGACCAAGGACGTGGGCGAGGGCACCGGCTTGGGCCTGTCGATCGTCCACGAGCTGGTGACCCGCCACTCGGGCACGATCGAGGTCGACACTCGGCTGGGCGTCGGCACGGTCTTCGTGGTGACCCTGCCGCGCAACCAAGACTCGCTGCGGGCGACCAAGCCCGCGGTTTGACATTCTGGCAGCGCGACCTCCCGGGGCTGACACGCTGGCAAGCCGACCCCATCTCGAGACGGTGTGAATGGTGGAAGATCAGGCTGTTACCGCCAGTTGAAGCTGGCATCAGGCTTGTAATGCCCCGGTTACCACCATCATGCTGCACTCCCGCTCGCCTGGGTCGCTGCGTCCGTCGTCGGGGGACCCCGCGCGCCAGCTGGGCGGCGTGCCGCGCCGGGTGTGGGCGAGCCAAGGGGAGAGCATGAGCAGCGCCGATACCGACCAGCCCGCCGCCGACAGCCGCGCCACGCCCAGCTGGGACCCGGCACGCGCGGTGCTGGTGGTCGACGACGAGGCCGGCATCGTCGAGTCGCTCGAGAAGATCTTCCGCCGCGAGGGCTTCACCGTGCTGACCGCCCGCAACGGCACCGAGGGTCTCGAGCTCCTGCGCCGCCATCGGGTCGGCGTGCTGCTGTCGGACCTGATGATGCCGGGCACCTCGGGCATGGATCTGTTGCGCGCGGCCAAGACCATCGCGCCCGAAACCGAGGTCGTGCTCATGACCGCGTACGGCACCGTCGAGACCGCGGTCGACGCGATGCGCGAGGGCGCCTACGACTTCGTCACCAAGCCGCTCAAGCGCGCCCACGTCGTGCGCGTCATCAAAAACGCCCTCGAGAAGCAGTCGCTGGTCACCGAGAACCGCGCGCTCAAGGCCCAGCTCACCGACCGGCGCCGCCGCGCGATCATCGGCACGTCCTTGCCGTGGCGCCGCACCATGGACATCGTCCACCAGGCCGCGCCCAGCGAGGCGACCGTGCTGCTCCTGGGCGAGAGCGGCACCGGCAAGGAGCTCTTGGCCCGCGCGCTCCACGACAACTCCCACCGCGCCAAGCACCCCTTCGTCGCGATCAACTGCTCGGCGATCCCCGAGTCGATCCTCGAGGCCGAGCTGTTCGGGTACGAGAAGGGCGCGTTCACCGGCGCCGCCACCACGCGCGAGGGTCGCTTCGAGGCGGCCAGCGGCGGCACGCTGTTCCTCGACGAGATCGGCGAGATCTCGCGCCACGTCCAGGTCAAGCTCCTGCGGGTGTTGCAGGAGGGCGAGATCGAGCGCCTGGGCGGCGGCGGCAAGCCGCGCCGCGTCGACCTGCGCCTGGTGGCGGCGACCAACGTCGACCTCGCCGAGGAAGTGCGAGCCGGCCGCTTCCGCGAAGACCTGTTCTACCGGCTCAACGTCATCCCGGTGCACGTCCCACCGCTGCGCGATCGTCGCGAGGACGTGCCGATCCTGGTGCAGCACTTCATCCACCTCTACGCCGAGAAGAACGGCAAGCCGATCAGCGGCTGCTCGCCGGCGGCGCTGGCCCGCCTCGCCGACTACGGCTGGCCCGGCAACGTGCGCGAGCTCGAAAACGCCATCGAGCGCGCGGTGGTGCTGACCCGCACCGGCGCCATCGACGAGGACGCGCTGCCCGGCGAGGTCCGCAACGCCGCCGCCGCCGGTGCGCCCGGCATGACCTTCGCGATCGGGACGCCGCTCGCCGACATCGAGATGCGCGTCATCCGCGAGACCCTGCGCCACACCCGCGGCGACAAGCGCCTCGCCGCGACGCTCTTGGGCATCGCGACCCGCACCATCTACCGCCGGCTCGCCGAGCCCGAGCCCGAGTCGGCGCTGGTCGACGAGCGCATCGACGAGCGCATCGACGGCGAGGTCGCCGACGATCACGAGCTCCGCGCCGACGATGTCGGGGAGGGACGCTGACCATGCAAGAGATCGTGCGCCGCTACTTCTGGGTCGTGATCGTGCTCGCCATCGTGGGCGCGGCGACCTTCGCGGCCAAGACCACCAACCACATGGTCGAGGGTCGCTTCATCGCCGATCCCAAGCACGGCCCGACGGTGAAGCCGCCCGCGCCCGCGCCCGCCGCCGCCTCGACCCTGCGCAGCAAGGACGGCGCGCCGCTGGTCGCGCGCAACATGTTCTGCGCGACCTGCACGCCGCCGGTGCCGGTGGAGGTCAGCCCGACCGGCCCGGTCGATCCCAACCTCATCTCGCTCACCCAGCTGCCGCTGTCGCTGATCGCCACCCACGTCTCGGGCCCGCCCGAGGACACTGGCAACTTCGCCACGCTCCTCAACACCGGCACCCAGCGCCAGGGCGCGTACTGGGTCGGTGGCGAGATCCCCGGCGCCGGCAAGGTCACCGCGATCCACTACAAGTACGTCGACTTCATGAACACCGCCTCGGGCCACAAAGAGCGGGTCTCGCTGCTGGGCGAGGCGCCGCCGCCGGCTCCGGTTGCGGTGGCGTCGACCGATCCGGCCCCGGCCGGCGACGGCGACGACCTCACCGCAGCGATCGACTCGGGCATCAAGAAGATCGACGACACCACCTTCGAGATCGACAAGGCGCTCGTCGAGAAGGTGCTCGCCAACCCGATGGCCATCGCCAAGGGCGCGCGCGTGATGCCGTCGTCCAAAAACGGCGAGGCCAACGGCTTCAAGCTCTACGCGGTGCGGCCCAACTCGGTCTATTCCAAGCTCGGCTTCAGCAATGGCGACACCATCAACGCGATCAACGGCATGGAGCTCAACTCCATGGACCGCGCGATGGAGGTCTACGCCAAGGTCCGTGACGCGCAGTCGCTCCAGGTCGTGGTTACCCGCCGCGGCAAGCCCGTGAACCTGAACTACACGATCCGGTGATCACCCAGATGCAGCACTCGCTCCCATCCTCTCGCTCGCTCGTCGGCACGCTCGTGCTCGCGTCCGTCCTGTTCGCGTCGCGCCCGGTCTTCGCGCAACCGGCCGACCCGGACGCCTCGGGCGAGGACGCGCAGCTCTACAACTGCGGCAAGGCCTCCAAGTCGTTCGCGGTCACGCTCAAGCCCGAGACCGAGCTGAAGGACCTGCTGACCTGGGCGATGGGGTTCACCTGCAAGAACTTCATCTACGAGTCGAGCATCCTGCAGCGCTCCAAGAAGCTGACCGTCATCGCGCCCAACAAGATGACGCCGCAGCAGGCGTACCGGCTGTTCCTGGTCGGGCTGTCGACGATGGGCCTGACCGTGGTGCCCAAGGGCAACGTCTTGCGCATCGTCGAGTCGGGCAACGCCAAGTCCGAGACGGTGCCGATCTTCACCCGCGGCACTCCCGCCAACTCCGACGACGTGTCGCGCCTGATCTTGCGCCCGCAGCACATCTCGCCCGAGGAGCTGTCCAACGCGCTCGCGGTCGTGAAGTCGACGATCGGCGTCATCCAGCCGGTGCCCAAGGCCGGCGTCCTGGTCATCACCGACTACTCGAGCCACATCCGCGACATGGTCACCATGACCAAGGAGCTGGATCGGCCGGCCTCGGGTGAGGGCATCTACACGATCCCGGTGAAGTTCGCCGACGCGCCCGGCCTGGTCGCCAAGCTGTCCGACATCCTCGGCACCCAGCAGGGCGGTGGCGGAGGCCCCAACGCCAAGGTCGGGTCGAACAAGGACGAGGTCGCCGCGGCGATCCCGTCGAAGATCCTGGCCGACGAGCGCACCAACACGATCGTCTTGTTGTCGAGCGAGGCCGGCTACCTGCGCGTGAAGGGCCTGGTCGATCGCCTCGACGTCTCGATCGAGGGCGGCGACTCGGGCTCGATCCACGTCTACCGCCTCGAGAACGCCAGCGCCGAGGAACTGGCCCAGACCCTCAACGGCGCGCTCAGCGGCGCCCAGCAGAACGCCAACCGCCGCACCCCGACCGCGGCCCCCCAGCGCCCGATGCCCCAGGCCGACGCTGGTGGCGGCGCGACCTTCGAGGGCACGGTCCGCATCACCCACGACGCCCCGACCAACTCGCTGGTCGTGTTGTCGAGCGGGCGCGACTTCCAGGCTCTCAAGGAGGTCGTGCGCGACCTCGACATCCCGCGCCGTCAGGTCTTCATCGAGGCCGTCATCCTCGAGCTCAACGTCGGCAGCGGCATGGATCTCGGCTCCAGCTTCCACGGCGGCGTGCCCACCGGCGAAGGCAAGGACGGCGTCATCTTTGGCGGCGTGCAGGGCAGCGATCTCAAGTCCCTCGACGTCTCGACCCTGGCCAGCGCGACTGGCCTCATCAGCGGGCTCATCGGCCCGATCCTGCCCCAGTCGCAGGAGCTGCTCGGTGCCAGCATCCCGTCGTACGCGGTGCTGTTCCAGGCCCTGTCGAAGTCGTCGAACGTGAACGTGCTGTCGTCGCCGCACATCCTCGCCACCAACAACGAGGAGGCCGAGATCTCGGTCGGCCAGAACATCCCGTACCAGGGCGGCGTCACCTTCGGCGGCTTCGGCGTCGGCACCGGCGGCAGCACGGGCCTCGGGCAGCTGTCGATCCAGCGCCAGGACATCGAGCTGTCGATGAAGATCACGCCGGCGATCAACGCCTCGAACATGGTCCGCCTCAAGATCGAGCAGCAGATCCAGGACGTCGGCGACAAGGATCCCCAGCTCGGCCCGACCTGGACCAAGCGCAAGATCAAGACGACCGTCGTCGTGCGCGATCAGCAGAGCATCGTCATCGGCGGGCTCATCTCCGACCGGGTCTCGTACTCGGAGTCGAAGGTGCCGCTCCTGGGCGACATCCCGATCCTCGGCTACCTGTTCAAGTACACCAAGCGCGCCAAGCAGAAGACCAACCTGCTGGTGTTGCTCACGCCCTACGTCATCCACGACCAGCTCGACCTGCAGGCGATCGTCGAGCGCAAGGTCCGCGAGCGCAACGAGTTTCTGCGCGCGTTCCAGAACCTCGACAAGGCCGACTACCTGCCCAAGGTCGACTACCGCCGCAAGCGCGGCCTGGTCGAGGAGATCAACCGCACCATCCAGAACGTCGAGTCGGAGCGCGAGCTGCTGCAGGCGCTGGCCGAGCACGGCGACGGCGTGCCCACCGGCGCGATCCAGTACGACCTCCACGGCGCTGGCGACGATCTCACCGACCCCGACGCCGCGCCGGGCAATCCGGCGCCGGGCAACCCTGCCCCGGTCAACTCCGCGCCGCCCGGTGACAAGCTGCCGCCCAACCCGGCGGGCTCGCCGGTGACCGCGCCCGGCAAGCAGCCCGCGAAGGCGCCCACCAAGCCCACCAAGCCCACCAAGCCCGCCAAGCCCGCCAAGCCGGCGGCGAGCCCGGCCACCACCCCGGCGGAGGCGCCGTGAGCCTGAGCGCGGCCCAGCCCTGGGCCTACGGGCCGATGCTCTTGGGCGAGATCCTCGTCCGCGATCTCGGCCTCAAGCCCGAGGCGATCGAGCGCGCGCTCACCAAGCAGCGCGAAGAAGGCGGCCTCCTCGGGCAGCTCCTGCTCGCGCTCCGCCTCGTCGACGAGGATCAGCTGGCGGCCGCGCTCGGCCTCCAGGCCGAGATGCCGACCCTGCGCGAGCTGCCGCGTGCCGAGGACATCGCCGGCGATCTCATCGAGCACCTGCCGATCAACTTCGCCAAGCAGCACCGGGTGCTCCCGCTGATCCGCGATCCCGAGACCGGCCGGGTCCGGGTCGCCATCAGCGACCCCAGCGCCCTCGACATCCTCGACGACGTCGCGGTCATGCTGGGCGCGCCGGTCGACGCGGTGCTCGCCTCGCCGGCTCGCATCGTCGAGCACATCAACAAGGTCTACGGGCGCCTGCGTCAGGGCAGCGAGCTCGAGGCCGGCCAGAAAAAGGACAGCGACGGCGAGGACGAGTTCGGCCAAGGCGAGGAGCTCGTCGATATCCTCGACCTCAACGACGAGGCGCCCATCATCCGCTGGGTCAACTCGCTCATGTTCCAGGCCGTGAAGGAGCGGGCCTCGGATATCCACATCGAGCCCGGCGAGAAGGACGTGATGGTCCGGTACCGGATCGACGGCGCGCTGCGCGAGGCCAAGCGCGCCCCCCGCAAGTTCCAGGCGTCGATCGCCGCTCGCGTGAAGATCATGGCCGGGCTCAACATCGCCGAGAAGCGCCTGCCGCAAGACGGCCGCATCCGCCGCAAGATCGCCGGCAAGGACATCGACATGCGCGTCGCGACCGCGCCGACCGCCGGCGGCGAGCGCATGACCATCCGTCTGCTCGATCGCAGCTCGGTGTTGCTCGGGCTCCCCGACGTCGGCATGGCCGCGGACACCCTCGAGGTGGTGCGCGGCATCATCAAGCGACCGCACGGCATCTTGCTGGTCACCGGGCCGACCGGCTCGGGCAAGACGACCACGCTGTACGCCTGCCTGTCGGAGATCAACGCGCCCGACGTCAACATCCTCACCGTCGAGGATCCCGTCGAGTATCAGCTCGAGGGCATCAGCCAGACCCAGATCAACCCGAAGATCGACCTGACCTTCGCGAGCGGGCTGCGCTCGTTCTTGCGCCACGATCCCGACGTCATCATGGTCGGCGAGATCCGTGACCGCGAGACCGCCGAGATCGCGATCACCGCGTCGCTGACCGGTCACTTCGTGTTCTCGACCGTTCACACCAACGACGCCGCCGGCGCCATCACCCGCCTCATCGACATGGGCATCGAGCCGTTCTTGGTCGCGTCGTCGCTGGTCGGGCTCTTGGCCCAGCGCCTGGTGCGCCGGCCTTGCTACGAGTGCGCCAAGCCGGTGCGGCCCACCGATCTGGTCCTGCGCCAACTCGGCCTGGACCCCGCGGTCTTCTTTGGCGCTGGCTATGCGCTGCCGGCCGTGAAAGGCCAGCGCACCATCCCGCCCGGCACGTTCCTCGAGCCGGTTGGCTGCGCGGCCTGCCTCGACGTTGGCTATCGCGGCCGCACCGGCATCTACGAGATGCTGATGATCAACGAGACCGTCCGCCGGCTCACCCTCGAGAAGGCCGACGCCGGCTCGATCCGCGCGGCCGCCGCCGCCGCCGGCATGGTGAACCTGCGCTTCGACGGCGCGCGCAAGTGCATGCAGGGCCTGACCACCGCCGAGGAGGTCATGCTCATCACCGCGGAGGCCGATCTCTAATGCCCATGTGGGCCTACAAGGGCATCGCCGCGACCGGCAAGGCGGTCGCTGGCGTGCGCGATGCCGACACGCCCAAGCTGGTGCGTGCGCTGCTGCGCAAGGAGGGCGTCGTCGTCACCGACGTCGAGCCGTCCAAGCAGGGCGGCGGCAAGTCGGCCAAGGCCGGCAAGGGCCTGTCCAAGGAGGTCGACCTCGGCGCGATCTTCAGCGGCGTCAGCAAGGCCGATGTCGCCAACTTCACGCGCCAGCTCGCGACCCTGCTCAAGGCCGGCATCGCGCTCGCCGAGTCGCTCAGCACGCTCTTCGATCAGACTGACAACGTGCGCCTCAAGGTGCCGCTGGGCGAGGTCCGCACCGGGGTCAACGAGGGCAGCTCCTTCGCCGACTCGCTCGCCAAGCACCCCAAGATCTTCGACGAGCTCTACATCTCGATGGTCCGGGCCGGTGAGGTCGCCGGCAACCTCGACGAGGTCCTCGATCGCCTGGCCGACTTCCTCGACAGCTCGCAGAAGCTCAAGGCCAAGGTCACCTCGGCGATGGTGTACCCGGTCATCATGCTCCTCGTCGGCGTCGTCATCATGGCGGTGCTGATGGTCATGGTGATTCCGGAGATCACCAAGATGTTCAAGGCGCAGGGCAAGACCCTGCCCTGGAACACCCGGCTGCTGATCTTCACCGCCGACACGCTGCGCAACCACTTCTTGCTGGTGGTCCTGTTCTGGGGCGGGCTGATCTACGGCTTCCGGCGCTGGATCAAGAGCGCCGGCGGTCGCCAGCTCTGGCACCGCTTCATCCTCAAGACCCCGATGGTCGGAGACCTCGCGCGCAAGATCAACGTCGCGCGCTTCTCGCGCACGCTCTCGACGATGCTCACCGCGGGCGTGCCGATGCTGCGCTCGCTCGAGACCGCCAAGGAGATCCTCGCCAACGTCGTCCTCAAGAAGGCCATCGACGACGCCAAGCAGGCGGTCACCGAGGGCGAGTCGCTGGCGGTGACGCTCAAGCGCTCGGGCCAGTTCCCGGCGATGATGACCCACATGATCGCGGTCGGCGAACGCGCTGGCCAGCTCGAGCAGATGCTCGAGCGCATCGCCGCCACCTACGAGAACGAGGTCGACCTGCGCCTCACTCGCGTCACCGCGCTCCTCGAGCCGCTCATGCTGGTCGGCATGGGTGGCTCGGTGGCCTTCATCGTCTTCTCGATCCTCCAGCCCATCATGTCGATGGGCTCCTTCGGAGGGAAATGACCGTTCCCCAGGGAGAGACCGCCATGCGTACGAACCGCCTCACCATCCTCCTCGATCGCCTGCGGGCCCGTCGTCAGCCCGGCGCGCGCGCTCGCGCGCTGCGCGGCATGACCCTCCTCGAGATCATGATCGTCCTCGCGATCCTGGCGCTGGTCATGGGCTTCCTCGTCGGCCCGCGCATCTTCAAGGCGTTCCAAGACTCCAAGTCCGAGGTCGCCAAGAACATCGTCAAGAAGCTCGCCTTCGAGGCCTACCCGCAGTGGTCGGCCAAGCCGAGCTCGGGCGGCAAGTGCCCCTCGCTCGTGGACCTGTCCGAGTACATGAACTCCAAGGACACCAAGGACCCCTGGGGCCAAGAGTACATCGTCAAGTGCGGTGGCGACCTGCCCGCCGGTGCCAACGGCATCGCCATCATGTCGAAGGGCGACGATCAGAAGGAAGGCACCAGCGACGACATCAAGAGCTGGGAATGACCTTCGGGTCGTCCAACTCTTGGCTGTGATCTGAGGCTCGCCTTCACCGGACCATGCCAATCATGCCCATCACCAAGACCACCACGCCTGCGATCGCGCGGCCCCGCTGGGCGCCGCAGCGAGGACTCACCGTCCTCGAGATCATGATCGTGCTCGCGGTGATCGGCATGCTGTCGTACCTCGCCTACAGCGGCTTCCGGATCCTGTCGTCGGCCGCGCTCGTCGAAGACACCAACGATCTCGCCGCGGTCATGCGGCGCACCCAGTCGCTGGCCCTCGAGAGCGGCGAGCCGGTGCGCTTGGTCTTCGATCTCGACAAGCAGACCTACTGGGTCGAGGCCTGTGTCGGCTCGCCGACCCTGGCGCGCGGCAAGGAAGAGGTGAAGGTCGACCCCGAAACCGTGCAGAAGGAGCTCGAGAAGGCGCGCGAGCGACTCGGCACCTTGCCGCCCGGCCAGCTCAAGGCCGACTCGCCCGAGCAGGAGGCCTCGATCGCCGCGGCCCTGGCCGGGCAGAAGGTTGGCGGCCGCATGTGCTACCCGCTCGACCAGCTGCCGGCCTCGCTGCAGGAGTCGCTGGGCCAGGTCTTCTCGGGCGACGCCCAAGGCCGCGACCTGCGGCGCGCGATCCAGACCAGCCGCGGCGTGAAGCTCAAGGAGGTCTGGGTCCAGCACCTCGAGGAGTCGGTCTCGACCGGCCAGGTCAGCATCTCGTTCTTCCCGCTGGGCTGGGCCGAGAAGGCCATCGTCGAGCTGGGCGACAACTCCATCACCCACTCGGTGCTCATCTTCGGCCTCACCGGCCGCGTCGAGGTCCGCGACGGCGCGGTCCGAAACCCCGACGACCACATGATGCGCAACGCCGCCGGTGACGAGGACGCCGAGCGATGAAGCGCGCGCTCCGCACCGCCGGCTTCACCCTCGTCGAGGTGATGCTCGCCCTCGCCATCCTCGGCATGGGCCTGGTCATTCTCGTGAAGAGCGTGGCGGGCAACGTCACCTCGGCCGGCGAGGCGTTCTACATGGGCCTCGCGACCGACCTCGGCCGCGGCAAGATGTACGACCTCGAGGAGAAGCTCCTCGACGAGGGCTTCCAGGACGACGTCCAAGAAGAGGACGGCGATTTCAGCGACGAGGGCTATCCGCAGATCACGTGGACCGCCACGATCGAGCCCTCGGAGCTGCCCAGCTACGAGCAGCTCGCCGGCATGCAAGCCGGGCAGGGCGCTGGCGCCGGTTCGGGCTCCGACGGCGAGGAGGGTGCCAACGACGCGATGGACAAGTTCCAGTCCAGCGCGCTCGGCGGGATGATGAGCATGTTGGGCGGCGGCGGCAGCAGCGGCGGCGCCGACCCGGGCGATCCGTCGTCGGCGAGCGAGGCCAAGACCGGCGGCTTCATCCAAGGCTACTACACGATGATCCAGCAGGTGCTGAAGGCGTCGATCCGCAAGATCACGCTCACGCTCAAGTGGGACACCGGGCTCCACAAGGAAGAGGCCGAGATCATCCTCTACGTCACCGATCCGGCGGGCCTGCAAAAGACCTTGGCGGGGCTGGGCCTATGACCCGCATCGCCCGCCATCGTCGCGGCATGACGCTCATCGAGATCCTGATCGCGATGGCGATCATGGGGCTCATGATGATGATCGCGTGGACCACCATCAAGTCGGCGTCCGACGCGCGCGTGACCTTCGAGGCCCTCGAGGATCGCAACCAGGAGCTGCGGCTGGGGATGTCGCGCATCACCTACGACCTCGAGAGCTCGTTCTTGTCGTCCAACCAGGACGCCAACCTCGACAACAAGCGCACCCAGTTCGTCGGCACCAGCGACGCGATGCGCTTCACGACGTTTGGCCACATGACCTTGTGGGCCGACTCCAACGAGTCGGACCAGACCTTGGTCGCCTACTACCTCGACGACGATCGCGACAACGGCAGCGTCGACAGCCTGTATCGCCGCGAGCTGCGCCGGCCCTCGACCGAGGACTGGGAGCGCGAGCCCGGCGAGCTCGACGTGCTGGTGCGCGGCGTCGAGAAGCTCGAGCTCGAGTACTGGGACTGGAAGGACAAGAAGTGGCGGAGCTCGTGGGACTCGACCAAGGCCGACGGCGAAAAGGATCGCCTGCCGACCCGGGTCCGGGTCACGATCACCTACAAGAACCCGCGCGGCGACGAGCTGAAGGTGTCGACCCAGGCCCGGCTCCTCCTCGAAGAACGGGTGGGGTACTAGCCATGGCCAAGCGCACGCCGTACTCGCAGCGCGAAAAGGGCGGCATGGCGATCCTCATGGTCGTCACCGCGATCGCGATCTGCATGGTGATCGTGAACGAGTTCGGCACCCGCACGACGATCGACACGCTGCAGGCCCGCAACAACCTCGATCAGATGCGGGCCCACTTCCTGGCCCAGTCGTCGCTCAACGTCACCAACCTGGTGCTGCGGCTGCAGAAGCGCCTCGACACCGCCGGCGCCAACGCCGGCCCCGACAGCCGGCTGGCCGGGCTCAAGGGCGTGCAGCTCACCGACTACGCCGACATGCTGATGGGTGCCTTCGGTGGCAGCGCGCAGGAGGTCGAGGACGCGATCGGGCTGTCGGCCGACGACGCCAAGGGCCTGGGCTCGTCGATCGGCAGCTTCCGGGTCTTCATCAAGCCCATCGATGGCAAGATCAACCTCAACTGCGCGAAGGCCAACGGCCCCAACCAGAAGCTCCTGCGCAACCAGCTGGCGTCGCTGCTCTACCCGCCGGCCTTCGACTCGATCTTCGAGGAAGAGGACGCCGAGGGCTGGCGCCGCGATCGCAAGACCCAGATCGACGCGATCATCGACTACATCGACGACAACCTCGACCGCGCCGACACCCCGGGCGCGCCCGAGGACTACGGCTACGAAGGCCTGCGCGACAAGTACAAGGCCAAGAACCAGCCGCTCGACTCGGTCGAGGAGCTCAAGCTCGTGCGCGGCGTCGACGACCGGTTCTGGACCCTGTTCGGCAACTCGTTCCGCGTCGCTGGCAGCTGCAAGGTCAACCTGCGCGCCCTCGACGACCCCAAGGTCATCGTCTCGCTCATCGCGCTGTCGGTGAAAGACGAAAACGATCCCATCCTCAACAACTACCCGGCGCTCTACGCGCTCGCCGAGCTGGTGATCCAGGGCAAGACCATGGGCTACTACTTCACGGAGACCAAGGAGTTCGTCGACTTCTTGAAGGACCCGGCCGCGGCCATGATGGCGTCGGTCACCGGCGGCGCGGGCGCGACCACCGCGCCGACGGCACCGGCCGGTCTTCAGCTGCCCGGCGGCATCACCGGCATCGAGCTCAACGAGACCAAGCTCAAGGCGGTCGCCGAGTCCAAGCCCATCGGCCTCTACGACGTCGAGGTCTACGGCGAGGTCACGCGCGGCGGCATCCTCAATCCGCTGCGCCGCACCATCCACGCCACCTGGGATCAGGACTTCCAGCTGCAGCAGAGTCGAGTCGCGACCAAGCTCGGCAAGGATCGCATCGGCGCCTGGCTTTACTTGCGGGAGGAGTAACTGCGATGAGGAGCCCGTCATGAGTCGTGTGTTTGCCGTCGATCTGGGCGCGTGGAGCGTCAAGGTCGCGATCGCCAGCGGTGGATTTCGTCAGGCCGTCATCGGCGAGTTGATCGAGCGCGTGGTGCCGGCCGGTGACGGCGAGCCCTACGAGCAGCGGGCCGCCCGCGTCCTCGCCGCGATCATCCGCGAGCAGAAGCTCGAGAAGGACACCGGCTTCCTCGCCGTCGGCGGCGCCGAGGTCTTCGTGCACGTGCTCGAGTTCGGCTTCAAGAGCCTGCGTCGGCAGGACCTCGAGCGCGCCGTCGGTGCCGAGCTCGAGGGTATCGTGCCGGTCGATCTCGACGAGCTGGTCTATACCTGCGAGCCGCTGCCGCCGCTGGTGGCCGCGCCCGCTGATCCCGGGGCGCCGGTGCGGGGTCGGGTCGCCGCGCCCACCGACGGCATGCGCGTCCTCACCTACTCGATGCGCATGGAGCGCGCGCGCGCGCTGCTCGAGCTGACCGCGGCCGCGGGCTCCGAGGTGCGCGGGCTCTTGCCGCCCGCGGTGCTGGCCCGCCTCGACCGCAGCGTCGACGGCGCGCCGGTCGCCATCGTCGACATCGGCCACGATCACACCCACGTCGTGCTGAGCCGCGGTGGCAAGGCGATCATGTCGCGCACCATCGGCCGCGGCGGTCGCCACGTCACCGAGGCGATCGTCAAAAACTGGCGCCTCGGGTTCGCCGAGGCCGAGCACGCCAAGCACACCGACGGCTTCATCGCGTCGAGCAACAACGCCGCGCCCAGCGAGGCCTGGCAGCGCGTGCACGGCGTGCTGGTCGGCGAGGTCGGCCCGTGGACTCGCGAGCTGCGCCAGACCCTGGCGGCGGCCCGCGCCAAGACCGGCGTCGCCGCCGCTCGGGTGGTGCTGGTCGGTGGCGGCAGCCGCCTGCGCGGCATCGCCGGCTTCGTCTCGGACGAGCTGCAGCTGCCGGTGTCGACCTTGCCGCCGTCCGAGGCCGCGGCGTTCCTCGCGCCGCGCCTGGTCGATGGCGGCGTGCTCGACGGTGGCGCCCTCGCCATCGCGACCGCGCTCGACGGCATGACCGGTCGGCCCGCCTTCGATCTGCGTCAGGGCCCGCTCGCGTTCAAGGTCGACATGACCTTCGTCCGCACCAAGGCGCTGCACCTGGCGATCGCGGGCCTGGTGGTCTTGGCCTTCGCCGGCACCTCGGCGTGGGCCTCGATGCGCCAGCTCCGCAAGGCCGAGAAGACGCTCACCACCCGGGTCGCCGTCGAGTCGGCCGAGGTCTTCGACGGTAAGCCCAAGACCGTGAAGGAGCTGCTCGCGCTCACCGGCGGCGCCTCGCTCGCCACCGACTCGCCGATGCCCAAGATGTCGGCCTACGACCTGCTGATGGAGATCAACCGCAAGTTGCCGGAGCGCGACAAGGTGACGCTCAACGTCACGATGATCGACATCAAGGACAACAAGGTGAACCTCGAGGGCTCGACCAAGACCCCCGAGGAGATCGATCAGCTCGAGACCGCGCTCCAGAGCATCGAGTGCATCAAAGAGAAGATCGTCCGCGGCACCACCAAGACCGGCAAGGACGGCGAGAAGCAGTTCTCGTTCTCGATGCGCACCGAGTGCATGTGACCGAAGTGAGGAACCATGGCCGCCGTCGATAGTCTTCGCGACAAGTGGGAATCGATCTCTCCGCGCGAGCGCTCGCTCGTGGCGCTGCTCGGCATCGCGGCGATCGTGGTCGCGGTGCTGTACGTCGCGTTGGCGATCTCCGACCGCCTCGACGCGCTCGAGGCCAAGAACGCGAGCGCACGCTCGGCGCTGCACAAGCTTACCGCCTACCGGGCCGCGCCGCGCAGCGCGACCTCGCTCGGCGATCCCCGCTCGCTCATCACCGCCGACCCCATCAAACTCGACAGCTACATCTACAAGGCCGGCACCGCCGCCAACGTGACCGTGCCCGAGGTCAACCCGCGCACGCCGGTCACCCGCGGCAAGTACCAGGTCCACGCCTCGCAGATCTCGGTCCGCGATCTCACGCTGGCCCAGGTGAAGGATCTGCTCCAGGCCATCGAGAGCGACTCGCGCATCGTGGTGGTGACGTCGCTGCAGATCCGCCGCAACTTCCGCGACGCCGAGAAGATGGATCTCACCGCCGAGATCGCGACCTACTCCAAGCTCGCCGAGACCGACGGCGCGGGCGCGGGCTCGGGCTCGTCGAAAGGTTCGGGAGGTAGCTGATGACCCTCAGTCCCCGCGCGCGCTGGGCGCTCCGCCTGGCCGGCTACGTCGTCCTCGCGCTGGTCACGTTCGTGGTCGCGCTCCACCTGACCTTCCCCTACGACCGTCTCCGCGATCGCGCGATCGAGACCTTGTCGAACAAGTACGACGTCACCATCAGCGGCGTCGAGCGCAGCTGGATGCCGGGCCGCTTCTCGCTGACCGGCGTGACCTTGCGCTCGCGCGCGGCGGTGGTCGGCCAGCCGACCACGACCATGTACTTCAAGCGGGTCGAGATCGATCTGGCGTTCCTGCCGCTGCTCGGCAGCAAGGTCGAGATCGGCCTCGACATCTCGACCGGCGCCGGCTCGATCACCGGCACGATCACCCAGCACAAGACCGAGACCGCGATCGACTTCACGCTCAGGAAGGTCCCGCTCGCCACCCTCCCTGGGATCAGCGACGCGGTCGGCCTGCCCATGGCCGGCAACGGCGACGGCAAGATCCGCCTCAAGATCGCCAAGAACGATTGGAGCAAGGCCAACGGCGTGTTCGAGCTGGCCTGCAGCGTCGGCTGCACCGTCGGCGACGGGATCTCCAAGATCTATCCCAAGAGCAAGCGGCCCGGCGACGACGCTTGGTCCAAGGACGGCATCCCGGTGCCGCCGCTGCGCATCCAGAGCTTCAAGCTCGCGATCGATCTCGTCAAGGGCGAGGCCAAGCGCCGCACCTTCGTCATCACCTCGACCGACGGCGAGGTCGACATCGACTTCGACATCAAGCTGTCGCGCACGGTGATGGACTCCACGATCGCCGGCTGCATCAAGTACAAGTGCTCCAAGGAGCTCTACGACCGCGAACGCAGCTTCCGCGTCACCTGCGACCTCGGCAGCCCGATCGTCGACGGTGAGGGCTTCCACCACGTCAAGCTCATGGGCAAGCTGTCCAACGTGCGCCGCATCGGCGCGCTGTGCGACGGGCAGGCCGATCACAACGGCGACCCGCTGTCGGCCACCGGCAACGAGCGGCCCCGCCTCGACCTGCCCATCGCCGAGCCGATCCAACCGATCGACGCCGGGGTGCCCGAGCTCGACGCGTCGGTCGCTCCGCCGCCGGTCGACCCGTCGGTGCGCCCGCACGACGACGTGCCGCCGCCGACCGCGGACGAGCTGAGGATGGAGGAGGGCCGGACGCCGCAGCCGCCGCCCACCGGTCAGCCGCCCATCATCTACCCGAGCGCGCCGGTCCAGCCCGAGGGCGTGTCGGCGCCGCAAGGTGGCGTGGTCAACGGCGCCGTGAACGGCGCGGCGATCGAGGCCGAGCCCGCGACGCCGCCGCCACCCGCCGGCGAGTGAGCGGCAGCCAGCCGTAGCGCGCCAGCGCGATCGTGCCGCGCTCGCTGATCAGCACGCCCTCCTCCTCGAGGAGCTGGCGTTGCACCGCGGCACCGACGGGATCGTGGATCACGATCACGCCGAGCTTGCCGCGCTTGCCCACCACGCGCTGCCAGGGCAGGCCATCGCGGCGGTCCGAGGTCTTGAGGGTCGCGCCGGCGACGCGCGCGCCGCCCGGAAACCCGGCCAGCTCGGCGATCTGCCCGTAACACGCCACCTTGCCGCGCGGGATCTTGCGGACCGCGGCGATGATCGCGATGCGCACCGCGCGGCCATGGGCCGAGAGCTCGTCGACGCTGGACGTCATCGCGGGCCCACGGTACGACAACGATCGATGCAGATCCAGGTGCTCTACTTCGCGGTCTTCCGCGAGCGGCTCAAGCGCGACAGCGAGCCCCTCGAGCTGCCCGACGCCAGCACCGTCGCCGCCGCGATCGCGCTGCTCGAGGCGCGCCACCCGGTGATCGTCGCGCTGCGCGGCCACTACCGGATCGCGATCAACCAGGCGATGGTCGCGCCCACCGCGACCCTCGCGGCCGGCGACGAGCTGGTGCTCATCCCGCCGGTCGCCGGCGGCAACGACCGGGTCCACGTCCGCATCCTCGACGAGCCGCTCTCGCTCGATCGCTGCATGGCCGCGGTCGCCACCGCCGAGACCGGCGGCGTGTGTACGTTCACCGGCCTGGTCCGGCGCCACAGCCGCGGCGTCACGGTCGAGCGCCTCGAGTACCAGGCCTACGCGTCCATGGCCGAGAAGGTCATCCGCGAGCTGGTCGCCGAGATCGAGGCCGAGGTGCCCGGCGCCCGCCTCGCCATCGAGCATCGGGTCGGCACGCTCGCCATCGGCGACGCCGCGGTGGTCATCGCCGCCGCTGCGCCCCACCGCGCCGAGGCCTTCGCCGCGTGCCGCTTCGCGATCGATCGGCTCAAGGACCGCGCGCCGATCTGGAAGAAGGAGACCGGCTCCGACGGCGACGTCTGGGTCGGCCTCGGCCCCTGACCGCTATTTGCGCTTGCCGATGACGATGTTGAACTCGTCCCACGCTGGCGTGTGGTTGTTCTCGCCGGGTGGCTGGTTCCACAGGTAGAGCGCTGGGTAGGTCGTGATCGTGCCACCCTCGTCGACGACCGGCGTGACGTAGAGCTGAGGCCGTCCCAGGCTCCGCTTCGACGAGAAGATGAGCCAATAGAAGCGCCGTCCGCCGGCGTCGGATACCCCGGGCGCCCACTTCGGCCAGCTGTTGGTGACCCCCGGGCTGGTCAGTCCGCCGCAGCTCGGTGGGTCGTTGGCGACCAAGCGCACCGGCTCGCCGCCCGTCGACGGCACCACGAAGACCTCGGCCTGCGGGTTGTCGTAGCTCGACTGGCCGTCGGGCACGCGGTTGAACGCGAGGTAGCGATCGTCGGGCGTCGCGGTCGGGTAATACTCGTTCCACGCGCGGGTGCTCGCGCCGGCGACGAGCGCGGACGTGCCGCCGGTGCGACCGTTGAACGGCACCCGCGCCAGGTTGCCGGCCGTGGTCGTCACGCCCGCCCCGACGTCGGGCGCCGACACGTAGAGCAGGTCGTCGGTGGTGTGGAAGAACGACGCGTAGCCAGCCGCGTTGTCGTCGCCCAGCCGCGCCACGACGCCCCAGCCCTGGCCTTGCTCGGTCGAGGTCGCCTCGAGATCGGTCCACATGATCTCGGAGCGACCTTCGATCGGAAACATCGTGATCGCGGTGCGGTCGCCGGTCCGCCAGTGCATGCGCGAGAAGACCGGCAGCTCTTGCTCGGTGCGCTGCATGAGCGTGCGCGCCGCCGCGGTGAGGAAGGTCGGCTCGCCGCCCTGGCCGTCTGACGAGCGCATGCCGAGCTGCGCCGGGTTGCCGTTGCCGGCCTCGATGCTCGCCGAGAAGCCCACGAACTCACCGTCTGGCGTCGAGCTGTGACAGCCCACGCACTGCACACCGGCGCCCGCGTTGGCTGGCCGCACGATGTCGGTGACGCTCTCGTCGCCGATGTGAAAGCCGCGCAGCGCCGAGCCGCCGGTGGTGGTCCAGTAGACGACCGAGCCCGGCGCCTCGACCGCCGCGATCGCGAGATCGCCGCTGGTGCCGCGGGCCGGCCCGTCGGTGAGGCTGCCACCGGTCAGCGTCGCGCCCCGCACCGTCACCGTGATCGGGGTGTCGACGGTGTGCGCGGTCAGGCCGCTCCACATGTCGGCCGGCATCGTCCACGTCGTCGCGGTGGTGTAGACCACGAGCGGGTTGGTCTGGGTCGGCGTGGTCAGCCGCAGCTCGAACAGGTTGTGACCGCCGGCGGCGATCCACGAGAAGCGCGGGCGCAGCCAGTTGTTCGGATAGAGCGTGCCGACCTCGGGCTCGACCAGGCAGGGCCCACCGGTCGCGGTGCCGGTCATCGAGTCGCCGAACAGGCCGGGCGCCGCTCCGTCGGTGCCCAGGTCGATGATCGGCGTCGACGGAAAGTCGCTCCACGGCCCCGCGAAGGCGTCGAGGGTCGCGCCGTCGCTCGCCGCCCCGTCGCCGCTGCCTCCGCCATCCCCGCTGCCGCCGTCCTTGGACCCACAGCCCGCCACGATCGCCACCGCGAGCATCCACGCCATCGACGAAACTCGCATGTCGCCCACGGTATCACGCGGCCCCGCAGCCCCGCGTGAACGATCGGTGCCCCCGGGTCACCAACCTCGGCGTGAGACGAATCTTTTTGGCAACGGTGTGTGTCGTGACGGTAGGGTGCGGTGGCGACTTCGCGCCGCCCATCGACGCGGCGAGCGAAGACGACGCGGCGCTCGACGCGGCGAGCGAAGACGACGCGGCGCTCGACGCGACCATGCCCGACGCCGCGGCGCCCGATGCACCTCCGACCGACGCCGCCGCGGGCGATGCATCGGCGGTCGACGCACCCGCCGTCGACGCCCCCGGCCCGATCGTTCCGATTATTCCGGTCCCCGACGGCTGGCGCGCCATCAGCAACTCCGCCGGCAACTTCGAGCCGTTCGTCGCCAGCGCGAGCGAGGACGTCGTCCTCTGCACGACCGACAACCACCCGCCGTCGCCGCACTACTTCGTCGATCGGATCTCGCCGACTGCGTACACGCCCTCGTCGTTCTTCGGGTCCGCGACCTGCCGCAACCTCGCTGTCATCGACGAGACCCACGTCATGGCCGCGATCGGCGACTACGCCGGCGCCCCGGCGTTGCTCGCCCGCCTCGATCTCGCGACGCGCACCCAGGACGTGATCCTGCTGCCCACGCCGTCCGGCTCGACGGTCGCGCGGGCGAACCTGGTGCGTCGCGTCCCCGGCGGCTTCGTCGCCGTCGGCCTCTACGACATCCCGGGCGGCTACCAGACCCGGGTCTGGCGTGTCGACGACGCTGGGGCGGTGACCTGGTCCGTGCCGGTCGTTGGAAGCCAGACCGCGCCCGACGCGATGCTGTTCCCGGCCACCGCGCCGACCGAGGTCGTGGTCATCGGCGAGGCGGGCGTCGCGACCCGGCTCGATCTCGCGACCGGCGCCGTGCTCGGCACGATCGCCATCCCGGTCGGGAACGTGAGCTTGCTCGCCACGCCGAGCGGCATCGTGGCGGTCGGTGACGTCGGCGGCCAGCAGATCGTGATGCCGCTCGACTCCTCGATCGCGACCGTGCTTCCCGGCGGATCGTTCGTCGTCACCCTCGACCCGCAAAGACGCCTCGTCGTGCTCGCACGCACCGACGATCTGCGGCAGGTCGACCTGTACCGCCTCGACTTCGCGCACTTCGACGGCGTCGACGGCGACTCGCGCTTCGATCCCAGCTTCGGCGCCGGTGGCCATGCCCGGCTACTCGCTCCCGCCGAGTGCGCGGCCGTCACGCCGCAGTGCTACGGCGAGGGCTTCGGGATCACCTTCGCCGCTGGCGGCCGCGCCGTCGTCACGCTCGGCATCCGCGCCAACGTCCCCTGGAGCACCACCTATATCGCCTGGATGACGCTCTGAGGCGCCGGGCGCTGGCGCTGGTCCTCTGAGCCACCGCCCTCGGCCGCAGCGCGGGTTCGGGATCGACCTCGCCGCGTCTACAGCGTGACGAGCCCGCGCCGCACCGCTTCGACCACGGCCTCGGTGCGCGTACCCGCCGACAGCTTGGCCATGACGCCGTTCACGTGGAACTTGGCGGTGTGGTCGCTGATCCCGAGGCGATCGGCGATGAGCTTGTTCGACAGGCCCTCGGCCAGCAGCGTCACCACCTGGCGCTCGCGCTCGGTGAGCTGCGAAGTACCGGAGCGGGGCGGGGTTCGCGGCGCCCACGCGCCCGCGTACAGGCTGGGCGCAAGCGGCGTGTCGATGACCGTGAGGCCACGCTCGACCGCGGCCAGCGCGGCTCCCCACTCGGTACCCACCGAGTCGCGTTGCACCACGCCGCGCGCGCCAGCGGCCAGCGCGGGCGCGACGTAGGTGCCGTCGGCAACCACGACCACCACCGGGACCGTGTGCCGACGGAGCTCGGGGAGGCGGGCCACCACGCGGTCGCGATCCTGGCCGGGGTCCCACAAGATGACCTGGGCGTTGGCCTCGTCGACGACCTCCACTTCGCTCGCTTGCGCCAGCAGGCGCTCAACGCCGACGCGCATCATCGCGTCGTCGATGAGCACCGCGACGCGCACCGGCCCCACCCGGTCGCGACTCCTCGCGTAGGGGAGCTGCTCGACGGCGACGAGGGCCGGGTGCTGGAGCGAGATATTGGGATTTCGGGTCATGTCGTCCGCCGGCTTGGAGAAGAGAGGGAGCGGTCCAACGTGGTGACGGCGATGACGGTCGTCAAGCGCCGATCTCTTCGTAGCGCTTGGCGAGGGTCCCCCTCCCGAATGGCCAGGCCTCGATCAGCTCGGCTTGGCCGGCAGGTCGGGCTTGAGCTGGATGAACAGCTCGTCGAGCTGCTTCGTCGCGACCGCGGTCGGCGCGTCGGTCATCGAGTCGCCGCCCTTCTGGGTCTTGGGGAACGCGATCACGTCGCGCAGCGACTCGGCGCCAGTCATGAGCATCGCCAGGCGATCGAGGCCGAGCGCGATCCCGCCGTGGGGCGGCGGCCCGTACTTGAACGCATCGAGGAGGAATCCAAACTTCGCGCGGGCGTCCTCCTCGGTGATCCCGAGCGCCTTGAACACGCGCGCTTGCAGGTCCGAACGGTGGATACGGATCGAGCCGCCGCCGACCTCGACGCCGTTGAGCACGAGGTCGTAGGCCCGGGCCAGGACCGCGCCGGGCTGGGTCTCGAGCAGCTCCTCGTCGACCGCGCGCGGCGACGTGAACGGGTGGTGCGACGCCGCGATCTCCTTGGTCTCGTCGTCGACCTCGAACAGCGGCGGGTCGGTGAGCCACATGAACTGGAACTCGCCCTTGCGGGTGAGGCCCAGCTTCTCGCCGATGTGGAGCCGGACCGCGCCGAGGCAGGTGTTGGCGACCTTGGCCTTGTCGGCGATGAACAGCAGCACGTCGCCGGGACCGGCGCCCGCGATGCGGTTGATCTCGTTGCGGGCCTCGTCGTTGACGTTCTTGGCGAACGCCGCCTGCCACACCCCGCCTTCACCGACCCGCGCGAACGCCACGCCCTTCACGCCGTAGGGCTTGGCGAACTCGCCCAGCCCATCGAGCATCGAGCGCGACAGCTTCTCGCCCTCGGGCACGCGCAGGCACTTCACGATGCCTCCGCTCGCGACCGCGCCGTCGAAGACCCGAAAGCCGCTCTTGCCAGCCGGTTCGGTCACCTCGCACAGCGTCAGATCGAGGCGCAGGTCGGGCTTGTCGACGCCGTACTTCGAGATCGCCTCGGCGTAGGTCATGCGCCGCAGCGGCAGGGTCACGTCGATGCCGAGGACGTTCTTCCACAGCTTGGCGACCATGCCCTCGATCATCGTCTGCAGGATCTCCTCGGTCACGAACGACATCTCGATGTCGATCTGCGTGAACTCGGGCTGGCGGTCGAGGCGGAGGTCCTCGTCGCGGAAGCAGCGCACGATCTGGAAGTAGCGGTCGTAGCCCGCGACCATCAGCAGCTGCTTGAAGATCTGGGGCGACTCGGCGAGCGCGTAGAACTGGCCGGCGTTGAGGCGCGACGGCACGAGGAAGTTGCGGGCGCCGCCCGGCGTGTACTTCACCATGAACGGCGTCTCGATCTCGAGGAAGCGGTTGCTCGAGAGGTACTCGCGCACCGTCGTCGTGATCTGCGAGCGCGCGATCAGGTTTCGCTGTAGCTTGGGGCGCCGCAGATCGAGGTAGCGGTACTTGAGGCGCAGCGCCTCGTGGGTCTCGCTCTTGTCCTCGATCGCGAACGGCGGCGTCTCGGCGCGCGAGAACACCTCGAGCGCCTCGACCCATACCTCGATCGCGCCGGTCGCCATCTTGTCGTTGACGTTGCCGCCCCGCGACTTCACGACACCGACGATCCCGACGCAGTGCTCGCTGCGCAGGGTGCCGGCGAGGGCGTGGATGTCGGCCGGCGTCTCCGATGGGTCGAACACCAACTGGGTCAGGCCGTCACGGTCGCGAAGGTCGATGAACACGCAGCCACCGTGATCGCGGTAGGTCTGCACCCAGCCGGTGAGGACGACGCGCTGGCCGGCGTCGGAGGCGCGGAGCTGGCCGCAGGTGTGGGTTCGGCTGTGCTGCTCGAGGAACGTGGCCATGGCGCGCGCACCATATCGCGGCGCGTAAAAACCGGGATCGGAGGCGGCTGAGAAAACTTGATCCGACGCGTCCTGCATGCGGTGGCGCGATGTGCGATCACGCCGCACATCGCGATCAGATCCCTCATTATGCAACAAGTACGAGGTGTTGGGCCGATGGTCCGATCCCGTCTCCTGTGGATAACTTGATCCACTGAAATCGCGACTGCTAGCATTTTATCAGTCGGTTGGATCGCCTCCGATGCCCACGCCGACCGCCTTCCGCCGCTGACCCCTGGGGTGCCTGGATCGACCAGGCTCTACCCGTGGTGCGCCCGGACGCACCTGCGCATTGCCTGTCATTCGCCACTTGCCGATCTGCTTATATAAAGGAGAGAGCGTTGCGACTTTCCGACTACTGCTGCTCCGACTCGGGGCCGATCCTCGCCTGCTCCGCTAGCCCGGACGTCTTGCCCGTAGAGCTCATGAGAACCGCCCCGTGCTCCCCCGCGACGACCACCGCCGACGATCGCGGTGACGAGGCGATCGCGACGGCGACGCGGCTGACCGAGGCCCTCAAGCGCGCCCGCCGCGGCAACGCGCCCGCCGAGGCCGAGCTGGCCGACGCCGAGGCCGCCCTCGCGCGTCGCATCCGGGCCCACCTCGGCCGAGGTCAGATCAAGGTCACCCTCACCGGCAACCGCTACACCATGATCTCCGTGCGGCGCAGCCCGACCACGGACGGTGCGCGAGCGCCCCGCAGCTACGACGTCCGCCTGCACTGCATGTTCGCCGACGTCGACCCGGTCATCACGCGCGCGCTGGCCCGCTACATCGCCGACAACGATCGCGAAGCCTCGCGCGTCCTGGGCGACTTCATCGACGCCAACTCCGACGCGGTGCGGGGCCGGACCCGTCGCACGCCGGCCCAGGTCATCCTCACCGCCGGCGATCACCACGATCTGCGCCTCATCTTCGACGAGCTCAACGCCCGCTACTTCGGCGGCGCGATCGACGCCGCGATCACCTGGGGCGCCCGCACCGGCGCGCCACGCCGCCGCACCAGCATCAAGATGGGCAGCTACTCGGTCGAAGAACGCCTCATCCGGCTGCACCGCTCGCTCGACCGCGCCTTCGTGCCCCGCTTCTTCGTCGAGTGGATCGTCTTTCACGAGATGCTGCACCAGGTCCACGACATCAAGGTCAAAAACGGCCGTCGGGAGTTCCACTCCAAGGCCTTCATGACCGACGAGGCCCGCTTCGACCGCTACGACGAGGCGCGGCTGTGGGAGCGCGTCCACCTCGACGCGCTGCTGACCTACTGATCGCGCGCCGCGAGCTTGGCGGCGAGGGCCGGGGCGACCGCCTCCCCGTCGAGCGCAGCCGCCAGCGCCTCGCCGTCGTCGGCGACCAGCTCCGACCACCATCGCCCGAGCGGATACTCGACGGCGTTGGGGCCGTCGAAGCAAGGCCCCAGGCACCCGCTCGGCGTGACCCGAACCCGTCCTGCCGCCCCGCGCCGCAGGATCGCGATCGTCACCGCCTCGATCAGCGCCTCACCGCCGCGGTTGCCGCAGGCCGGCCGCCCGCCGTCCGGCCGCGCGTTGGTGCACACGAAGAGGTGAGCGCGGGGCGCCATCGGGGCTAGGACTCTAACAGCCCGCGCCCGCTGGCGTAGCGCCGCGCTGTGTCATCTCTCGACGGAGAACTCGGCATTTTTTGCCACCGTAGCCGATCGACGAAAGTGCGGTTTGCCTCTTGCCGCCACGGCCTGTTGTCGTCACGATTCGTGCGCGCTCGGGGGAGCGCCGCTGAGGATCGATCCCACTCGATGACCACAACCACGACGCCGCAGCACCACATCATCAAGGAGACCTCGGACTCCTTGTCTCGCCTGTTCCAGGACGAGTTCAAGCGCAACGGCTACAAGCGCGTCCACATCGTCGACGGTGCGCCCAAGCCAGACGCCGTCGAGGGCAAGCTCCCCGCCGTCTCGATCTACCTCTACCAGATCTCCCTCGACCCCGGCGGTTATGACAACCAGGCCGTGCAGGAGGTGGTCGAGGTCAAGCAGGACGACGGCACGATCAAGGAGTTCTTCCGTCGGCGTCGGCTGTGGATCCGACTCGACTATCTCGTGTCGGCGTGGGCGCAGACGCCCGAGGACGAGCAGCTCCTCGTCGGGCTCGCGCTCCGCACCATCATCGACAACGCCGAGATCTCGAGGGACCGGCTCAAGGGCACCACGTTCGACGAGAGCATGGAGGACCTCGAGGGTCTCCCGCTCTGGCTCAACACCCGCCTCGACGAGGGCACGCTCGCGCGCTTCTGGGGCAGCCTGAACCAGCCGGTGCGTCCGGCGATCCAGTGCTGGACCGTGGTCCCGATCGTCCCCGAGAGAATGTCCGAGTTCCAGCGCGTCCGCGCGCGGCAGCTCGAGTACCGCAACGTCCACGACCCCAAGGTCAAAGAGCAGGGCCCCACCCCCAACCCGTTCGCGCGTCGCCTCGATCTCGGCGGCGGTCGCGGCGGAACCGGCGGCAAGGGCGGCAGCGGTACCTAACCAAGTTTCAACCGAGCGGCTCGAGGGCCCTCGGCTCCGCTGCGCTCCGCGAGCTCGTCTCGACGGGGCCGGATAGAGAGCCCGGGGCTACGACCGGCCGTAATCGGAAGAAGAACGTCACGTAGGAGGAATCTCGCAATGGCTACCAGCTATCTCTCTCCAGGCGTCTACGTCGAAGAAGTCGATCGCGGCTCCAAGCCCATCGAGGCCGTCGGCACCAACACCGTCGGCTTCCTCGGTGAGTCGTCCAAGGGTCCGGTCAATGAGGCCGTCCTCGTCACGAACTGGTCGCAGTTCGTGAAGACCTTCGGTGACTTCAAGGAGTGCTCGCAGTCGTTCGTGCACGGTGTCTACGGCTTCTTCAACAACGGCGGCTCGCGCGCGTTCGTCGTGAACGTCGGCGCCCCGGTGGACGCCTCGGCCGGCTCGAAGCCGGTCGTCGCCTCGAAGGACGGCAAGGAAGAGGTCAAGACCGCGGCTCCCGCTACCGGCGGCGGCGGTCGCGACGGCCTGTTCATCGGCAGGGACGGCGGCCCCGGCGCCCGCACCGGCCTCAAGACGTTCGACGAGATCGACGAGATCGCGATCGTCGCGGCCCCGGGCCAGACCTCGCCCGCGGTCCAGGACGCGCTGCTCTCGCACTGCGAGACCCGCAAGGACCGCTTCGCGATCCTCGACTCCCCCGAGACCATCACCGGCGGCGTCGACAAGCTGCCCAAGCCCCGCGACTCGAAGTACGGCGCGTACTACTTCCCGTGGATCCAGGTCTACGACCCGGAGCAGGGCAACGTGTTCGTGCCGCCCTCGGGCCACATCGCCGGCGTGTACTCGCGCGTCGACTCGGAGCGCGGCGTCCACAAGGCGCCCGCCAACGAGATCGTCCGCGGCGCGCTCAACCTGAAGTACAACGTCTCGAAGGGCGAGCAGGACCTGCTCAACCCCAAGGGCATCAACGCGATCCGCTTCATGAACGGCGCGATCCGCATCTGGGGCGCTCGTACGCTCTCGACCGATCCGAGCTGGCGCTACATCAACGTTCGCCGCCTCTTCATCATGGTCGAGTCGTCGATCGAGCGCGCGACCCAGTGGGTCGTCTTCGAGCCCAACGACCATCGCCTTTGGAAGCGCGTGCAGCGGACGATCTCGTCCTTCCTCACGCTGCTGTGGCGCAACGGCGCGCTCATGGGCACCTCGCCCGAGCAGGCCTTCTACGTCAAGTGCGACGACGAGACCAACCCGCCCGAGGTCATCGACGCCGGTCAGCTGGTCTGCGAGATCGGTCTCGCCCCGGTGAAGCCCGCCGAGTTCGTGATCTTCCGCATCGGCCAGATGGCGGCCGGCGGCGGCGTCGAGGAGTGATCCCGACACCCGATCTCCTGGTTCCAGGGGATCGGGCGCGACTCTTCGCGAAGTGATTCGGGGGCAGGGAAGAAATCCTGACCCCCTCCCGTAAGACGGGATGTAACGACGCAAAGGGGACGCTGCGAACCATCTTAGCCTCGGGTGACTACTCGGGGGCAGCCGGTCGGCTGGATGGCTCTCATCGACTCCAGTTGCGGTAACCCAACCAAACCGCAGATTTTCAAGGAGCAACGAGAATGGCGTATCGTCCGTCACATGCACTGGGTAACTACGCGATCGAGCTGAACGGGTTCACCGGCGGCTGGGTCAACAGCGTCGAGTTCCCCACCGTGAAGCTCGACCAGGTCGACTCCAAGACCTCGGCCGCGATCGATACCGCCAAGTCCGGCGGTAACTACAGCCACACCGCGTACAAGGCGTCGTACTCGTTCTCCGAGACGAACAACGTGATCAACTGGATCATGTCGCTGCCGCGCAAGGCCGTCATCACGTACGACGGCGCGATCATCTCCGCCGACCAGAACTTCGAGGGCAAGCGCCGCTGCGACTGGACCATCGGTCACGTCACCTCGGTGAAGTTCCCGAAGTTCTCGGCCTCGGAAGGCAAGAAGGCCGCGATGGTCGACTTCGAGTGGGAGGCCGAGACCTGCGAGTTCTCGAAGACCTCGGGCAAGATCGCCGCGACCCAGGGCAAGAAGCACAAGGCGTTCAACACCGCCTTCTTCCGCTTCGAGGGTCTGCCCGGCGAGTGCGACTGGATCACCGACGTGGAGGTCCCCGCCATCACCGCCAAGAACGCGAAGGAGCGCTACGGCGCCACCCGCTTCGAGGCCCTGCACTACGCGAACTGCGACGTGGGCGATCTCAAGATCACCTTCTCGGCTCGCTCGTTCGACTCGCACCTCGCGTACGTCCAGAAGGTCATTCGCGACGGCAAGCTGACCGCCGACGAGTACCTCGACATGGAGCTCCACATGCTCGACAACTCGGCTTCCAAGGAGCTGGGCTCGCTGCAGTTCTTCGGTTGCGGTCTCAAGGAGATGAGCATGCCGAAGCTCGAGGCGAACAAGGAGGAGACGGCGAAGTTCACGCTGACCTTCTCCGTCGAGCGCTTCGACCTCCTCTTCAAGGAGACCTCGGGCTGATCGTCCCGCAGGTGAGTCGATCTCAGCAACGGCTGTGATACGATGCGGCTCGTCTCGAAAGAGGCGGGCCGTCGTCGTTTCTGGTTCTCTTCGTCAGCCAAAGTGGGGCGCTGACGATCGTCGGCACGAAGGGTCGTTGCCTTCGCGAAAACCCTCTCTCACGAAACGAGCACTATGGGTTTCAAGACCGAGTATCGCTTTCGCCTGCCGCGCGGCTTCGTCGACGCGGAAGGCAACCTGCATCGTGATGGCGTCATGCGCCTCGCGACGGCGCGCGACGAGATCGTGCCGCTGCAGGACTACCGGGTGCAGTCCAACCGCGCCTACCTCGTGATCATCTTGCTGTCGCGCGTGGTGACCAAGCTCGGTGACCTCGAGCGCATCTCCGTCGAGACCGTCGAGAACTTGTTCTCGACGGACCTCGCTTATCTTCAGGAGTTCTACCGGAAGATCAACGAGGAGCAGGGCACGCCCAAGCACCACGTCACGTGCCCGAAGTGCGCCGCCGAGTTCGACATCGACATGGTCAGCGGCGCGCCCATCGCCGAGGGAGGCGACGGCCGCCCCCCGGGGTAGTCTGGGCGACGGTCGCCACCTATCCCCGCGAACAGCTCTATCAGGAGATCGCGTACATCGCGTATCACTTCCACTGGTCTCAAGACGATGTCCTCGACATGGAGCACGAGGAACGTCACGTCTGGCTTCGCGAGATCGCGCGCATTAACCGCGAGATCAATGACGCGCGTCGCCAGAGCTGAGCCAGCGAGCCTTCGCCGACCGTCGCCCACGTCACGTTCACTTCGCGTTCGACTCTACTGAAGGACTGGTACTGGTTTTCCGCCCGCGGTCGCCGCGGGGATCGAGGAGCTCATGCGTTCTGCCGCAGACTTTCGCCCCCCCGGCGTCTACGCCACTTTCACGCCGCCAGAGCGCCCTGCGCTCGGCGTGGCGGACACGCGCATCACGGGCTTCACCGGCTGCGCGCAGAAGGGCCCGCTCCACGAGCCGGTCCGCGTCGCGAACTGGGACGAGTTCGTCGAGATCTTCGGCTACACCGACCAGTTTTTCCTCTCCGACTCGGTGTACGCGCACTTCCGCAACGGCGGCGCGCCGAGCTGGGTCGTGCGGGTCGCCCACGCCGTGCCGTTCGGCGGCACCCGCGACGAGACCCACGCCGACTGCGCGGCGCACATTCAGATCGACGACTGGAACAAGCCGTCGCTGAAGATCCGCGCCCTCAACGAAGGCCAGTGGGGCAACACGATCTGGGTCCGCTGCGACCACAAGGTCGGCGCCCAGACCTTGCTCACGCGCGATCTGGACATCGGCGCCGGCGAGGCCCATGTGAAGTCGACCCGCGGTTTCGAGATCGGGACGCTGGTCCGGATCTACGACCGCGAGAACTCCGATTACGTCGTCCTGACCGAGATCGCCGACCGCCTGATCAAGTGGGCCAAAGAGACGCCGGTCAACCGCCGCCACCGCGCCGCGGCGCCGACCCACCTCGAGGTGATGGAGTTCGATCTCCACGTCACGCTCAAGGACCGCAAGGAGGTCTTCCGACACCTGCAGATGTCGCCGACGTCGCGCAACTATGCGCCCCGGGTCATCGAGCAGTCGTCGCGCCTGGTCCGACTCGAGGACCTGTTCACCAAGTCGCCGGTGCCCCACAACCTGCCCGAGCCGCTGCCGATGACCAAGCTCGTCGGCGGTCGCGATGGCACCGACGCGCTCACCACCGAGGACGTCGTCGGCGTCGACTACGGCCCCAGCGATCGTCGCGGCCTCCTCGCCTTGGCGCCCGTCGACGAGGTGGCGCTCTTGGCGTGCCCCGACGCGATGTTGTTCTACCAGCGCGAGCCCGGACCGGCCGGCGAGCTCAAGGCGCAGCGCATCCAGGATCAGATGATCATCCTGTGCGAGAACCTCAAGGACCGGTTCGCGGTGCTGGACATCCCGCATCCGCCGACCAAGCAGGTCCCGGCCGGCCAGGTCGTCGAGTGGGCCCGCACCTGGCGACGCCGCACCGACTCGTCGTTCTGCGCGTACTACTGGCCGTGGATCCGCGGCGTCAACGCGGCCGGCGCCCACCGGGATCTGCCTCCGTCGGGCTATCTCACCGGAGTTTTTGGCACCCGCGACCGCAGCCACGGGGTCCACGTCGCCGCCGCCAACGTCGAGCTAGTGGGAGCCGAGGATCTGTCGCTGCGGGTCTCCGAGGACGACGTCGGCCTGCTCAATCACGACGCGGTCAACACCTTCCGCATCCAGCGCGGCGTGCGCCCCTGGGGCGCCAGAACCGCTTCCTCCGACGTGGATTGGCGCTACATCACGGTCCGGCGGCTGTTCATCATGCTGCGCCGCAGCTTGGAGGCAGGGTTCGCCTGGATCACGTTCGAGCCCAACGACCGCGGCACGTGGGACTATGTAGGCACTCAGGCTTCGCTGTTTCTGACAGATCTCTTCAAGCAGGGGATGTTGGTTGGAGGGAAGGCTGAGGACGCGTTCTTCGTAAAATGCGACGCGGAAACGAATTCGCCCGAGAGTATCGATGCCGGCCGACTCATCTGCGAGATCGGTGTTGCACCGGTCTCACCGACCGAGTTCATCATGATTTCTCTCGTCCAAGACATGGGCGCCCCCTCGGGCGGCTGACTCAGATTCGCGCAAGGAGCATCGGATGCCTGACCCCCGCAAAGACCCGTTTCTCGCCTTCTGCTTCAAGGTGACGATCAAGGACGCCAACATCAGCAAGGCCACGGGCTTTTTCAAGTCCGTGGGCGGGCTTAGCATCGAGACCGAGGTCATCGACTACCGCGAGGGCGGGGTGAACGACACGACGCACAAGCTCCTCGGCGCGACCAAGTGGAAGAACCTGACCTTCAAGCGCGGCTTCGGCGGCTTCGAGCTCGCCACGTGGCGCGAGGGTTGGCTCAACCCGGTCGGCAAGAAGCGCTCGACCGGCACCATCGAGCAACTCGACACCAAGGGCGCCACGGTCGCCGCCTGGACGTTCGTCGGCGGCATGCCGGTGAAATGGGAAGTGTCCGAGCTCGACGCCAGCAAGAGCGAGATCTCGATCGAGACGCTCGAGATCGCGCATCACGGCCTCACGCGCTCGTGAACGCTGGCTCGAGACTCGTTAGCTCGCCACGACGGAGACCCGAATGAGTGAAACACGCGCCCTCACCGCTGCCCTGTCCGGCCCCGCCTTCGATGGCGCGGCGTCGCGCTCGGCGTTGCACACGAGCGAGCGACACGCCGAGCGATATGCGCCCGAGAGTGTCGGGAGCCGTCGCGAGGGCGGCCTGCGTTCCTTGGCGTTCGCCGATCGCGTCGCCAGTCCCTGGATGTCGTCGGCGAGCCACTCGCGCGCGACCCAGATGTTCTCGTCGTACGCCAACGGTACGGGCGAGCGCTCGGTCCCGGGCGTGTCGTGGCTGTTTCCGCGCCCGTGGTTCCAGGACGAGCTCGACTGGATGGCGGCGGCACGCGAGGGCCTCGAGTCGACGCCGCGCGGTTCGCTGTCGACCCGGGGCACGTACATCGATTCGTCGTCGTCGTCTGGTCTATCGTCGTCCGGTCTGTCGTCGTCTGGTCTATCGTCGTCGCTCGAGACCGAGCGCGGCCAGGCCTGGGCCAACGTCGCCATGCCGGTGCTGTCGCCCGACGTGATGTCGACCGTCGCGCCGTCGATGCGCGGCTCCGCTGGTGCCCGCGGCGCGGATCCGTCGTCGCCGATGCAGCGCAACCTTCGCGCGTGGTCGCCGACCGTCGACTTCGCGGCGGCGGCTGCTGCTGAGGTCATGATGGGCGCGATGTCGTCGGTGGCGGCCGCGGGCCTGCCATCGATCGCCGAGCGCTCGCCGATCTGGTCGGGGCTCGCCGTCGTCACGCCGAGCAATCTCGCAGGCGACACCCAGTCGAGCCCGTTCGCGCCGCAACGCCCCAGCGCGTTCGTCGGCTCGACGCCGTCGCTCGCGAGCGCCCCGTCGCTCATGGCGCCGCAGACCGCGCCGTTCAGCATCGCTGCGCCGGCCATGGTCGACGGCGCGCGCGACTCGATCTGGCGCATCGAGAACCGCATCGAGGAGCTTCGGAACCCGGCCGCCGCGTCGACCGAGAGCGGCTCGCCTGCGTCGGAGACGCCGGTCGCCGCTCCGCTCACGGTCGGTGAGCAGCAGCTCGCCACCGCCGCACGCGGCTCGTCGGCCGTCGCTCAGGCGCTCCGCACCGTCGAGCTCCTCCTGGGCGCCGCCGGCACCCAGCGCGCCGCCGCGAGCGAGGGCGCGCCGTCTACCGATGCCGGCTCGTCGAGGGCGTCGTCGGAAGCCGCCGCGTTCGCTGCCCCGGTCGCACAAAACTTCGCGCCGATCGCTGGCCCGCGAGTCACGATGCCGGCCGGCCTCGGCGGCCTGGTCACGTCGCTCGAGACGTCCCGGTCGATCGCGCGGCCGATGTCCCGAGCCAACGTCGACGAGAGCGCGCCCTCGATGTTCGGCGCGACGCCGTTCACGCCGACCATTGACGCCTCGTCGCCGATCGCGGCGGCCTCGCGTGGCGCGGCGTTCTCGCCGGTTTGGGCCCAGGCGCCCAGCGCGTTCGCCTCGGTCGCGAGTCACGGCGCCCGCGCCGTCGACCATCTGTCGTGGAGCGACCGTTGGCTCGCGCGCTTCGCCGGCGCATCGCCCCTCGCGTTGTCGGCCTTCGATGCCACCCGCGCCGTCGCCGAGCCCACGCTCCGCCCGATGTCGGCCGGCTCGCCCGAGATCGTCTATATCCAGCCGCAGCTCAGCAACCGCGCCGTCTCCGACGCGGGCTGGAGCACGCGCGCCCAGCAGCCCATCACCGCCGTTGGCGATGTGCGTCCGCGCCCGGTGGTCGCGCCTCCGACCGGCACCCTCCGTCTCGACGACGATGCCGCGGTCTCCGACGACATCTTCGCCGCGATCGCCGCGGCCTCGGGAGCGCCTTCACCGCGTGCGGCTCGTCCCAGCGTCGCTGCCAGCTCGCCCGCGGAGCAGGCCCGCATCGCCGAGCTGTCGGCCGAGCTCGCGTCGGTCAGCGCCCTGCGTGCCGCGCAGCCCGCTCCGTCCGTGATGGCGCCAGTCGACCTGCTGCGTGCCTCGGGCCGGACTTCGGTCGCCGACCTGGTCTCGATCGCGGTTCCCGCCGCACCCGACGCTGGCTTGTCGGCCGGCCTCGCGTCGTCGCCGATGGCTCCCGCGCTGTCGAGCCTCATGCCGCTGCCCAACGCTCCGGTGTTCGACCCGCGCGCGCTACAGGCGGGCGGGCTGTCCGAGGCGTACCTCGGCGGCTTCCTCGCCCGCGCCGCGATGCCGGTCGGAGTCATCCACGGCGCCCCGACGACCTCGGCGCTCGTCGCCGCGAGCACGCCGATGATCGGCGCCAGCTCGCTGGCGATGGAGGCGTGGACCCGCCGCGATCTCGCGCTCGCGCCCGCCGCGATGCGCCTCGCGTCCTCGGCCCCCGATCGCGAGTTCATCGCGACCGGCGGCGACGTCGACGTGCCAATGCGTGGTGGCCGCGGTTCCGCCGCGCTGTTCGCGCCGACCGGCGCCGCCGGTCTGTCGACGCCAGCCGCCCAGGCCGTCGGCGCGGCGACCCCGGCCGCCGGCGCGGCGACCTCGGCCGCCGGCACACCGTCGGCCGAGCTGGGGCAGGTCGCTGCCGAGGCTGCGCCGTCGATGTCGTCGGCGCGCGCCGACGAGCTCGAGACCGAGCTGGTCGCGCTGCGCTCCGCGCTGCTCGCTGGCCCCGAGGCGTCGTCGGTGCCGCTGGCCCACGCCGAGCATGCGCCGCTGATGGCGTCGATGGCGACTGTGCCCAGCGCGACCCACTCGCAGCTGCCGTCCCTTGGCGGTGTCGTCCAAGGCGCCACCTCGCCGATGGCGACGGCCCTCGCGCGTACCGCGATGTCCAGCTTCGCGCAGCCAGGCGAAGCGATGATTCCCGCTGCTGCCGCGGGCGCGGCGATGCACGCCCCGACGATCGCGGCTGCTGGTGGTCGTCCCGGCAGCCTCGCCGAAGCGACGCTCGCGTGGTCGATCCACGAGGAGCGCGCCGCCGCCAACCTGTCCTTTGACTTCGTCACGCCCGAGATGGTGCTGGCCGCCAAGGTCTACGGCCTGCCGCCGGGCGCCGCCGCCGAGGCCATGCGCATCGCGTCGGCCGGGCCGAGCGCGATGTCGTCGCTAGCGACTTCTCTCGATCTCACGTTCCTGCGCGCGTTCCAATCGCCGGCGGGTCAGGCTGGGGCCCGCGGCGAGGGTGGCCTGGCTGGGTTCGCTCCGTCGATGCCCGCGGTAAGCGCGACCTTTGCGGCGCCCGGTCAGCGCGCGGCTACGGCAGGTCCCGCGGCTGCGCCAGGTCCCGCGGCTACGCCAGGTCCCGCGGCTACGCCAGGTCCCGCGGCTGCCGCTCAGCAAGCCTACGCTGCCGCGATCGCCGCCGGTGTGGCGCCTGACGCGGCCAGCGCCGCCGCTGCTGGTCCAACCGACGATCGCGCGGCCGCCTCGGCTGGGGCTTGGTCGAGCGCGCTCACCTCGCCCGAGGCCTTTGCGGCCTCCGATGCCTACGCCCAAAGCGGCGCGGCTCCAACCGCGCCCGCCCGGCTGCCCCGCGGCGCATTCCTCTGGCCGGCTGGCTCGGTTGCGGCGATGGGCCTGCGCGCCCTCTCGTCCGAAGGCTACGCTGGCCTCCCTGTCGTCGCGCTCGAGCTGCTCGCGGCCCAAGCCGTGGCCGAGCTTGGCACCTGGGTCACCGCGTTCCCCGGCGCGAACGCGCTGGGGGCCCGCGCCGGTGGCTTCGCGCCGTACGCCGACGACGCTTTCACGCCTGGCACCGCCGGCCTGCCCTACGTCACGGCGGGGGGGGCTGCCTCGACCCCGGGTGGCGCCGCTTACGTCGACGCCGCTGGTCGGCCGCTGTCCTCCTTGGCCGCCCAGGTCGCCGCGTCGCGCGCGGCCGGCGCCGCGCCGGTCGGCGAGTCTGCGCAAGACGATGCGCCTGGCGAGGTCGCGGATGCCGCCGCCTGGTTCACGTCCTCGGTCGGCGACTCCGCGCCGGCCCGCGCCCGCTTTGAACAGGTGTACATCGCGCTCGCCCAGTCGACCGAGGGTCAGTCGCTCTCGCCGTCGGCCCGCGCGGCCCGGGCGATGTCGCTGCTCGCCCGCAGCGACGACAGCCAGAAGCTCACGACCCGCGAGCGTGCCCAGGCCGCGTGGTCGATGCTCCCGGGGGTCTACAATGGCAGCCTCGACGTCGTGGCCGGCGAGCGCGCCGCCCGCGGTGAGGAGGTCAGCGGCTTGGTCGACACTCGTCCCGGCCTGGCTGGACTGGCCTCACGCGCCGGCGAGGCGCTCGGCTCCTTCGTCAACCCCTCGGCCGAAGCCGTCCAGGGTCTCTCACGGTCGAGCGACGCTGGCTCGTCGTCGGCGGCGGCCCGCGCCTCTGCACCGGTCTACGTCGAGAACAACCAGCGCGTCGTCGACTCCGCCCAGGCCCAGTCGGTCGCGGCCGCTCGCGCTGGTCGCACCTTCAGCCAGGTCGGCGGCGGTGAGGCCGAGATCCCGTCGTGGTTCGAGTCGGCCGCCCGCCGCATGTTCGCCGATACCGGCGGCAACGCGTCCGGCAGCGCCGGCATGAGCATCGCCCAGATGGTGCTCGTCACGTCGATGCCGGCTCAGCAGGTCGCCGCTGCGACCAGGGGCGCGTCAGCAGGCGGCACCGGCGCGCCCGGCGGCGGTGGTGGCAAGGGCGGCGCGGCAGTGGACAAGCCTGATGTCGATCAGCTGGCCCACGAAGTGTACCAAGAGGTCATGAAACTCATCGATGTCGCGCGCGAGCGCAGCGGGGATCCGTACCAATGAGCACCAGCACCCCAGCGATGGAAAAACTCACGATCATCGGCCTCGACGCCGGCGGGGAGCTCAAGGCTCAGTACAACCCGAAGGAAGTCGGCGTCGACAAGTCGGTGCCCTGGCAGAAGGCGCCGACGTCGACGGGTGATCAGCCCGAGATGACGTTCACCTCGGCCGAGGGTCGCTCGATGTCGTTCGAGCTGTTCTTCGACACGTACGAGGAGGGGACCGACGTCCACGCCACGTATGTGTCCAAGCTCATCCAGTTCGCGATGGTGATGGACTCGAGCACGGGCGCGCCCGAGGACAAGAAGCGGCCGACCCGCGTCAAAATCCTTTGGGGCGGTGGCTTGCCGCCCTTCGAGGGCGTCATCGCCTCGATCGGCACCAAGTACACGATGTTCCTCCCGAGTGGCCGTCCGGTCCGCGCGACCTGCTCGGTGAAGGTCACCGAAGCCTCGCGCGCGTCCTTCAAGAAGGGCGCGAGCGGCGCTAACGGTACTTGAGAACCTCGCTGGGCTCTCCGATCCGCACCGCTATCTCTCGAGGTGACTCGTGGCTATAACTGGGAACACTTCAACCGCGGTCGACTTTGACGTGACGATTGGCGGGGCCAAGATCCCCAACAATGACGTCATGATCATCTGCGTCGACCAAGACCTCATGCAGCCGGCAATGTGCGTCGTGACGCTGCGCAACAAGCTCAGCCAGTACAACGACAAGCACAAGCCGGGTGACACCGTCGAAGTGAAGATGGGTGGTGGCACCCGTCGCAACGACGCCGGCAGCGGCAGCGGCGACAAGGCGACCATCTTCAAGGGCGAGATCGTCGGTATCGAGAGCGCCTACAAGCAGGGCGGCGATCCCAAGCTGTCGATCCGCGCGTTCGACAAGCTGCACCGCCTGCTCCGCGGCAAGAAGTCGAAGACGTACCAGAAGCAGACCGACCAGGACATCGCGAGCGCGATCGCCAGCAAGCACGGCCTGTCGGCCGTGTGCGGCTCGTCACCCAAGATCAAGCACGACCACGTCTACCAGCACAACCAGACCGATCTTGAGTTCCTTCGTTCGCGTGCGGCTCGCCTCGGCTACTCGCTGTGGGTCGAGGACACCAAGATGTTCTTCGACGCGCCCAAGCTCGACGCCGACTCCGGGCTCGAGTTCGTGCTCGACCAGCAGCCCAAAGGCGGCAAGGGCGACAAGCTCAAGGGCTTCCATGGCCGCATGTCCAATGCGCAGGTCGTGAAGAAGGTCACCGTCCGCGGCTGGAACCCCGAGAAGAAGGAAGAGATCGTCGGCGAGGAGTCGGCCGCGAGCTCGCCGCTCGGCTCGAGCAACGCAGCTTCGTCGCTCGCGGACTTCGGCGAGGTCGTGACCTTCACCTGCGACCATCCCATCTTCTCCGTCGAGGAGGCCAAGGCGATCGCCAAGGCCAAGCTCGGCGAGGCCGCGATGAGCTTCCTCACCGCCGAGGCCGAGGCCATGGGCAACGCTGGCATCAAGGCTGGCATCGTCGTGAAGATCAAGGTCAACCTCGACACCGCGACCGACCGCTTCAACGGCAAGTACTTGGTGAGCGGGTGCACCCACCGCTACAGCGCCGACAACAAGGGCGGGGAGGGCGGCTACTCGACCTTCATGCGTCTGTCGCGCGACGCCGAGAAGGGTAGCTGAGCCAGTGCGCGCCGGCGGGTCGAGCCCACTGACCGGAGACATGGGCCTCGCGGGGGTCTATTACGGCATCGTCGTTCAGAACAAGGACGACCAGAAGAAGCTCGCCCGCATCAAGGTCCGGTTTCCCTGGCTCGACGCCGGTGACACCGACCAGGCCAACTGGGCCCAGCTCGCCACGCCGATGAGCGGCAACAAGTTTGGCTGGTACATGCTGCCCGACGTCGACGATGTCGTCGCGGTCATGTTCCTCAACGGGGACGTCCGGCACCCGATCATCCTCGGCGGGGTGTGGAGCAAGAAGGACGCGCCGCCCGAACCGGTGACCGACGGCAAGAACGAGTTCCGCGGCTACAAGAGCCGCTGCGGTCATCGCATGTTGCTCGACGACAGCGACAAGCCGAAGGTGACGTTTCGCGACAAGACCGACGCGCTCCAACTGTCGGTCGGAAACTTCGCCAAGGGCGGAAGCGGCCCCAACGCCCACGACATGCCAAAGCCGCAGGGCGCTGGCGAAAAAGGCGTGGCCGCCGGCTCGATGACCGGCAACCTGAAGATCCTCTGCCCCGACGGCAAGCTCACGATCGAGGGCATCAACATCGAGATCTCGGCCGACGACAAGCTGGACATCAACTCGGCGTCGACCCTCGATCTCAAGGGTGCGACGGCGACGCTAGCGTCGAGTGGCGCCAGCAAGTACGAAGGCGCCACCGTCACTATCGGCTGAACGGCCGGCACTCATTATGATCAAGCCTGACCGCATCGAATCGGCGTCCGCCCGCGGCGACAAAATGCGCGGGGTCTACGTGGCGCTCGTCGTCGAGAACAAGGACGATGGCGCCCCGTTCCGCGTGCAGGTCAAGTACCCGTGGCTGCCTGGGGACGAAAAGACGTTCTGGGCGCGCATTGCCGTGCCCATGGCGGGGCCCGATCGCGGCACGTACTTCCTCCCCGAGAAGGGCGATCAGGTCTTGGTCGTGTTCGAGCACGGCGAGATCGAGCGACCGATCGTGATCGGTTCACTGTGGAACGAGAAAGAGCCGCCACCCGAGGTCAACTCGAACGGCAAGAACGAGATCAAGGTCATCAAGTCGAAGTGCGGTCACCGCGTGATCTTCGACGACACCGAGGGGGCCGAGAAGATCACCATCGTCGACCAGACCAAGAAGAACAAGGTCGTCCTCGACACCAAGGAGAAGACCGTCAGCATCGAGTCGAGCAAGGATCTGACGATCAAGGCCGCCTCGGGCAACATCGTCATCCACGGCAAGACCGTGAAGATGACGAGCAAGAGCGGCGCGATCAAGGCCGAGGCGACCGGCGTGCTCACGGTCGCCACCAGCGGTTCGCTCAACGGTAAAAGCGATGCGTCGCTGACGATCGGCTCGAAGGTCACCATGCAGATGGGCGGTGCGTCCGCCAAGGGTGCGCTCGGCGGCGCCAAGGGCCCTGGTCAGCCGGGTAACGCGGCTCCGACCGCGGCGGGCGGCGGCGCGGCGGGCGGCGGTGCTGGCGGGGGTGGGGGCAGCGGCTTCAAGGGCGGCGGCGGAGCCAGCGGCGGCGGCGGCTCAAGCGAGAATTTCGACTCCTCAGCGCCGGGTGGAGGAGCTGGTGCCGGCGCAGCCTCGGCCCCGTCGGGCGGAACGCCGGGACAGCGCAACAGCGCCAGCGCGGATGCGCCTGCGCCTGCGTCTTCCCCTGCGGGTGCTGGTGCGGCGGGCGGCGAGCCCGGCGGGGCGGCTCAGCCCCCAGCCGGTGGCACGCCGAGCAGCCGCGACGAAGCGGCGCAGAATCCGGCCGCAGCCGACGCTCCTCCGTCATCACAGCAAGTTGATCCTCGTCAGCCTCCGGCTACCGCTGGCGGTCGTGCCGAAGGCTCGGTCTCGGCCGGTGGCGGCGCGTCGGGCAGCGCTGGCGTGCGCGGCAGCGCTGCTGCCGGCGGCGGTGCGGGCGCGAGCGGCGGCGCGGCGGGCGGCGGTGCGAGCGCGAGCGGCGGTGCGAGCGCGAGCGGCGGTGCGGGCGCGAGCGGCGGTGCGGGCGCGAGCGGCGGTGCGGGCGCGGGCGCGGGCGCGAGCGCGAGCGGCGGTGCGGGCGCGAGCGGCGGTGCGGGCGCGGGCGCGAGCGGCGGTGCGGGCGCGAGCGGCGGTGCGAGCGCGAGCGGCGGTGCGGGCGCGAGCGGCGGTGCCGCGTCGAGCGCTGCGGCTTCGCCGCGTGGCGGAGCAGCGGCGAGTGGCGGAGCGAGCGCGGCTGGCGGCGCACAGGGCGGCGCACAGGGCGCGAGCGGCCCGCGTCCTGCAACAGCGGCAGGCGGACCAGTGGCGGGCGGCGGTGCCAGCGCGGCTGCGAGCGGCAACGTCAGCGGCGCGGCCGGCGGCGGCGCGGCGGGCGCGGCAGCCTCGGGCGACGCCAAGGGAGCGGCGAGCGCGGCTGGCGGTGCACAGGGCGGCGCGGCGGCGAGCGGGAATGCGTCGGGCGCGGCTGGCGGCGGCGCGGCGGGCGCGGCAGCCTCGGGCGACGCCAAGGGAGCGGCGAGCGCGGCTGGCGGTGCACAGGGCGGCGCGGCGGCGAGCGGGAATGCG
>Ga0209181_10000503_pt1 | contig 72955 bp, 61 predicted proteins | sample MAT05_FD_187208 | JGI IMG/M metagenome (GOLD analysis project Ga0209181, IMG submission 187208) | Freshwater microbial communities from Lake Fryxell liftoff mats and glacier meltwater in Antarctica - MAT-05 (SPAdes) (version 2) | ecosystem: Environmental > Aquatic > Freshwater > Ice > Liftoff... | reverse complement strand
CGCGGCCTGATCACCGTGCGCGGCAAGCCGGATCCGGTCCGGGTCTGGGCACCGGTGGTCGAGACGGCCGAGCGCCACCTGCCGGCCAACACCACGGTCGGCTGAGTTCGCGGCCAGGGATCGCAGCGCGCCGTCAGAGATCAGGGCGCCCGTCAGGACCCCGGGGGGACTCATGGTCAGAGCGAGCCGGCGAGGGCCCCGGCAGCTCGCCCGGTCAGAGGGCAGCGGCGGCACGGATCGCGCCGCCGTAGAGGATGTCGTGCTCGGATACCTCGACCTCTTCGAGTCCGAAGGTCCTCATTATCTCGATCAGGATCACCAGCCCGGCGACGATCGCCTCGGCCCGGTCGGGATGGAGGCCGGTGACCTGCTTGCGCTGCTCGAGCGGCATCGACGAGAGCTTCGAGAGCCAGTGCTGGACAGTGCCGAGCCGGAGCACATGTCCCTCGACCTGCTCGGGGTCGTAGGGGTCGAGCCGGAGGTCAACCGCGACCAGTGACGCCGGGGTGCCGGCGACCGCGACGCCGTGTTCGACCTCGGGGAGCTCCGCACCCTCAAGCGCCTTCGCGATCAGGCGGCCGAGATCGTCGGCGAGCCGCTCGAGTTCGGAGGCGCTCGGCGGGTCGCTGGTCAGCATGCGCTCGGTGTGGCGGACCACTCCCGCCTGCAGGGAGCGGTGGAAAAGCGGCCGCTTGCCCTGGCCGATGATCAGCTCGGTCGAGCCGCCGCCGATGTCGGCGACCAGCAGGACTTCGTCACCGGAGCGCCCGGCGGTCGTGCCGAGGTAGGTCGTCTGCGCTTCGAGGTCGCCGTCGAACACCTCGGCGCCGAGCGCGAAGCGTTCCCTCAGCTCGGCGACAAAGGCACTGCCGTTCTCGGCGTCGCGGACCGCACTGGTGGCGATCACCGAGGTCGTCTCGGCTGCCGATTCAGCGATCAGCTCCACATACCCGGCCACCGTCTCGCAGACGGCCTCGATCGCGTCGGCGGAAAGCCTGCCCGAGTGGTCCACGCCGCGCCCGAGGCGGGTAACCGTGGTGCGCCGTTCGACCTCGTCGACCGTGGTGCCGGTTACGTCCGCGACCAGCAGGCGGGTCGAGTTGGTGCCGATGTCGATCACCGCCACCCGCCGCGAATGCGGGCCGTCCTCCGGTTTCTCCGGGGGGTTGTTCGAGGGGGTCGAGAGCAAGCGGCAAGGTTATTCGGTCGGGTAGGTTGGAGACGAAGCCGGCTCGCGGGCAGATGAAGCCGGCCAGCCGGAACCCCAGAGTCCAAGGAGAGTCGATGTCAGAAAGTTTGAAGGGCGCAGTGGCGCTGGTCACCGGAGCGAGCAGCGGCATCGGCGAGGCGACGGCCAGGACACTCGCGGCCCGCGGCGCCAAGGTCGCCCTGGTGGCGCGCAGGGTGGAGCGGCTGGAGAAGCTCGCCTCCGAGATCGCGGCCCAGGGGCACACTGCGCTTGTGATCGAGGCCGACATCACCGACCAGCAGCAGGCGATCGGCGCGGTCGATCGCACCGTGGGTGATTTCGGCCGCCTCGACATCCTGGTCAACAACGCCGGCGTGATGCTGCTCGGGCCGGTCGCGAGTTCGCCCACCGAAGAGTGGGACCGGATGATCGACATCAACCTCAAGGGCCTGCTCTATATGACTCACGCGGCGACTCCGCACCTGCTGGCCGGGGTGGAAGACTCGCCTCGTGGTGCCACCGACCTGGTCAACATCAGCTCGGTTGCCGGCCGCACGGCGTCGGCCGGGGCCGGCGTCTACAACCTGACCAAGTTCGGGGTCGGCGCGGTCAGCGAGTCGCTGCGCCAGGAGTTGAGCCGAAAGGGAGTGAGGGTGACGATCGTCGAGCCGGGAGCAGTATCGACCGAGCTGGTCGACCACCTGCGGCCAGAGATCCGCGACTCGGTCCGGGAGCGGTTCGACGACATCAAGGCGCTCGATGCTCAGGACATAGCCGACGCGATCGAGTACGCCGTAACCCGCCCGGCCCATGTGTCGATCAACGAGATCCTGATCCGCCCGACCAGCCAGCGCTGAAACCCCTGACCGCTCATCTCTCGGCCACTGGTGATGAAGGTGGTCGGTACGTGGCCAAGGTCGTGATCGCTGTCCGTATGACGCTCACCGGGACGGCCATCCTCCGCCCGTCCGGGCAACCGGTGCTAGAATGTTCGGTTCCGCCGCGGGGTGGAGCAGTCAGGTAGCTCGTCGGGCTCATAACCCGAAGGTCGCCGGTTCGAATCCGGCCCCCGCTATGACCGCAAGGTCGACACACCGCCCCCTCTCGCCAGGGGGTTTTGTGTTTCAGGGAGCGTCGGGAGAGGTCTTGACGTCAAAACCACCGGCGTCGTCGGTCAGGGTGATCGTTGCGGTCTGGGTGGAGCCGTCGTCCAGGGTTGCTTCACAGTCGACCACGGTTCCCTTCTCGACCTTGATCACCGGACATTCGATCGAGGTGATCGCGAAACCCTGCTGCTTCAGGTTTGCGGTGGCGGCTTCCGCGTAAACCGTGCCGTCCGAGGTCGAGCTGACCAGCGACCAGCTGAAATTGAGGTCACCCGAGTCCTCGTTGACCTCGGTGACCGTGGCTTCGATGTCGAGCGTGAGTCCGGCATCGTTGACTCCGGAGCAGGAGAAAGTGGCATCGACTTCGGCGTCACCACTGTCGCAGCTGATCGACGTAAGGGCCAGGCCGCCGGATTTGGACGGGTACTGCTTCTGGATGGTGTCGGCGGCGTTTTCGGCATCGACAGTGGAACCCCCGCATCCGGCCACGAGGCCAGCGGCGGCGACGATCAGGACGAGACAGAAGGGCTTGTGAGTGGAGGTCATGCGGGTGAATATAGGGACAGGCGCAAAGGCCCGTCCGTCCGGGGGGTAAGGGTCCTCACTACCCGGTTTCCTCATCGAGGTTGCCTCGCGCTTCGGGGGAGCAACCGGTTTGATGGGACCCGCTGCCAGATCCGGTGCTTCCCCACTGTTGTATTAGGATCGTGGTGACAAGACAAGCAAGGCTGGGGGAAAAGGGTTCAGATGATCATCAGGTCAGGCGGTAACCGCGTTGCGGTACTCGGAGTAGGCGCGCTGCTCGCAGCGGCCGTGTTTGCAGGCTGCGGAGGGTCCGATTCGGGCGAGTTGAGCAAGGACGATTTCATCACCCAGGCGGATCAGATCTGCGCCGAATTCAACGAGACGGCGAAGGCGGATCAGGAGGAGTTTCAGGCGCTGCTCGATCAGGGCGACTTCGAGGCCGCGGCGGACAACTTCGACCAGACGGCGGCGACAAGCGAAGAAGCCCTCGCCCAGATCGAGGAGCTCGCCCCGCCCGCCGAGGACCAGGCGACGATCGATGAGTGGCTCGCGATCCTCAACGAGCAGCCGGCCCTGACGGAGGAGTTCAGCGCCGCGCTTCGCGCCCAGGAGATCGGCACGATCAACGCCCTCGCGCCTGAGGTCGAGCGGCTCACTGCCGAGAGCGATGCGATTGCCGACGATTACGGCATGGTCGACTGCGGTAGCGCGGGCAACGCCAGCTGACGGGCAGGTGGCCAGCGCCGGTGCCGGTTATGGCACCGGCGCGGCCCTTGGCCGACCTACCCGTACGGGTACGAAGACTCCTTGGCTTCGATGAGCGAGTCGATCCAGACCGGCTTGGCATCACGGAACGCGTCGAGTCCCCCGGTACCGAGTTCAACTCCCGGATCAGGGCTCCGGATTCAGGTTGCCACCCGCTCCAGTATCCGGGCGTCCCCCTGAGAAACGAAGCGGGCCCCGCTACGTACGCAAGGTCGACACACCGCCCCCTCCCGCCAGGGGGTTTTGTGTTTAAGGGGGGGTGGGGGTGCCAAGCGGCCATCGAGCGCCGCTTGGTTCATGAAGCGCTTGTCCGCTTTGCTGGGGAAGATCAGAATGTTTCTTCTTAGGGGAGAGGCTGCAGCTACGGCTCAGGCAGGAGGCGCTGCCGGGAGTGTCGCCAACCACGCTCTCGGAGCGGCTGGAGCAACTCGAAGCGGTGGGGATCGTCGAACGACAGGCCGTCGCCGGACGATCCCCACCCCGAATACGCCCTGGCCGAGCGCGGCGGACATGTCGCACGCGCTCTGGCCGGGCTGCTTCAGTACTGAATCAGGGCGATACGCACATCACGTAGGCCTGAACGGCATGGGTAACTAACGAGTTGTTGGCGACCCAAACCTTCCAGCCGGTGGCCGCGACTCCGGTGAGGGTGTTTGTGGTGTCTGTCCCATTCGGAATCGGGTAGCTGGACGTGATAGCCATCGTGAAGACCTGGCTCTGGTTAAAGACGCCGCCGCCCGTGGCCTTCTCGCCGGCAAGACAGTTCGCAGTTCCAGTTTCGAAGTTCCCCGCGAGGATGTTGAATACGCTGCCCTTCCTCATGACTACAGATGTGGCTCCTGGGGCTCCGTTGGCACCTGGGGCCCCGGTGGCACCTGGGGCCCCGGTGGCACCTGGGGGTCCTGCGGCGCCAGCCGGAATCTGTCCTGGCTTGAAATCAGTCTTGAGCAGTGACTTGTTCCTGACTTCTTTGGTCGTCAAGGCGCTCTTCTTGATCTTGCTGCCAGCGATCGAGCGATTGCTTATGTTCTTGCCGTTGATTTGTATCGCCGCGTAGCTGGTTCCCCCGAGGGCGACGAACAGCGCGAGGATCGAGATGATCAGCGCCGGTGAAGGTCGTTTCCCTGTGACTTTTTCCCTGAACGATCTCAAGACAGCCTTTCCGTGGATTGCATCGACTGTATCCGACAGCGGGAGGCTTGTGGAAACGAATCGGATTGCTTCACCCCCCGGCAGGTTTCACCGAGTGGCGGCTCGGTGAAGGAGCGCCGGAGGATGGGGCGGGTGCAGGGTAGGGCGAGCTGAAGGTCGGTCAGCTCTCGGCTTGGACTCAATGATGAAGCCGCTCCAGAGAGGGCCGATTTCGACGACGATCAGCGCAAGGTCACCTGAGATGTCGTCCCTGTCCGTCCGATCGTCCCGAGAACGGAGGGACGGCGGGGACGCGGGGGCGCCCGTGGAAGCTGCACAGGTTCTGGTGCGCGTTCGGCGCACACGATGGCTACACGCTCTGGGAGGCCCCGACAACGTGTCGATGGCCGCGGTCGCGCTGGCAATTGCTGGCGGAGGTGCGCTTGGCTCGCTCGACCATTCGGGCGTCCCCCTGAGGAACGAAGCGGGCCCCGCGACGTCCCTCGGGACCACGCTTAGACCTCCTCTCGCCAGGGGGTTAGTGGTTCTCGAAATACAGGCTGTCGGGGGCGTCCAAGCCGGTCTTCTGCGGTTCGGGTGGGGAAAGGTCGAGTCCACGGCCTCACCTTGGTCCTACCGTTCGGCGCCGAACCTGCCCTCCGCTTGCGGACTGATCTGGACTCAGCCACTTGCCAACAGGGTGTGGAGGTGACATGATCGCGTCAGAGCAAGCATTCGAGTCTGGGGAGTTTGAGTCGTCTTGAGTTTGGGCACACGCAGGAACAGCAGTCGAGGCAGGCGCTTCTTTGCCGCAATCGCAGTGGTCATGGTCGCGACCATCTCCTCAGTCGAGGCCGCGTCGGCCGTGACCGTGACATCGACTGGCGAAACCGGCGCGTGCACGCTTCGCGGGGCGATCCAGGCCGCTGCCGCAAACAACAGCGGCACGCCCTGCGGTGCCGTCGTATCCGGCGATAAGACTCCGATCAACCTCCCCGCCAACACCTACACGCCAACCGACGGGCAACTGGTGGTCCCGGCCGGTGCGAACATCTCGATCAACGGGGCGAATGTGAACGACCCTCTCTCGACCGTGATCGACGCCAACGGCGCCAGCCGGGTCTTCGAGATCGCGCAGGGTGCCAGCGTCACACTCTCGGGCCTCACTGTGACCGGAGGCCAGACGCCGGACTCGCCGGAGGCGCCGAGCTTCTACGGGGCCGTTCCCGTGCCCCCCGGTGGCGGGATCTGGAACAAGGGATCGCTGACCATTGACCGTTCAGTGATCACCGGAAACCGGACCGGAACCGGGAGCCAGGGGGCGGCGCCTCTCCCCGCATCGGGCGGTGGCAGTGGAGGAGAGGGTGGCAAGGGCGGTGGCATCTACAACAACGACGGCGCTTCCCTGACTATCACCAATTCCACGGTCAGCGACAACGCGACCGGTGACGGCGGAAGCGGCGGTGCCGGAGCCATCGGTTTGGGGGGCCTCGGAAACAATCCGAACGGATCGGCGGGCGGCAACGGCGCCTGGGGAGGCGACGGCGGCGGCATCTTTAATTCGAACTCCGGATCGCTCGCGATCAGCAACTCGACCGTAAAGGACAATCACGTCGGCCGAGGTGGCAACGGCGGCGGCGGCGGACCTGGCGCCGGTCCGTCTCCCGCACCAGGTGACCTTGAGCTCAACGGTGGCACGGGTGGGGACGGCGGGGACGGCGGCAACGGCGGCAGACAGTACCGAAAGGATCAGGGCACCTTCTGGAACGACGTGCGCGGAGGTGGTGGCATCTACAACCTCGGCAACGCAACGATCACCAGCTCGACGATCAGTGACAACACCACCGGCGCTGGAGGTAATGGTGGTTCCTCGGGACCGGGTGGAGCTCAGAGTGGTGCTTCCGGCAACTTCCGAACCAGCGGTCGGGCAGGAACCGGCGGCGGTGGAGGCCGCGGCGGAGGAATCCTCAATGGCGGTACCACGGCCAACCTGACCCTGAGCAACGTCACTTTCAACCACAACCGGACCGGTGACGGCGGCAACGGCGGCTTTGGTGCCGGCAGCTCCGGTTCTTCGCTCGGTGGGGGGCTGGGAGGTTACGGCGGTGACGGCGGTGGCCTCTGGGCTCAGGGAGCACATAACGGACAGGCACTCCTGACCCACGTGACAATTGCGGCGAACTACGTGGGTGAAAAGGGGGCGGGCGGCGGTGGCTCCTCGAGCGCAGGCCCCGGAGCACGCGGCCGGGGAGCCGGCCTGGCCACCGGTCCCCGGTTCAACACCGGGGGAGCCGGAGTCAACCTCCGCAAGACACTCGTTTACCTGAACGGGGCCGCCCCGCCATCAGGGGACATGAACTGTTTCGAGTTCGCCGGTGCCGGAAGCGACATCGCCAACCAGAGCTACAACCTCAACTTCCCGAACGACAGCACCTGCCCGGGTTCGACCAGTACCGATCCGGGACTCAGCCTGCTTGGGAACTACGGCGGTCCGACCGAGACGATGGTGCTGGCTGCGGGTAGTAACGCGATCGGCGGAGTGCCGCTCGCGCAATGTGACGTGACCACGGACCAGCGCGGATTCCCTCGACCCGGAGCCGACGGCAGCAGCTGCGATATCGGCGCCGTCGAAACTGGTTCGGCTCTGAGTATCACTCCGACCACGGCTTCGCTCACTTCCTCGGCGAACCCGTCTACCCCAGGCCAGCAGGTCACCTTTACGGCGACCGTCTCGCCACCCCCGAGCAGCGAAAAGGTGTCATTCACCGATAACGGGACCACGATCCCCGGATGCGCTGCGACCGACCTCAATCCGGGCGGGCAGTTCACCTGTTCGACGACTTACCCCTCGGCCGGACTCCACTCGATCGTGGCCACCTATGCGGGCAACAGCCTGTTCGGCCCTTCGACCTCACTCGCCTACAGCCAGACCGTTGGAGGAGTCCCTCCGGTGAAGAAGGCGATAATCGGCAAGGTGAAGATCACCGGTCCCGCCAACGTCAGGAGGGGCAACAAAGGCACCTTCAGGGTGACCGTCACCAACTCGGGCGATGCCGCGGCGACCGGAGTCAAGGTCATGGTTCGCTTCGGGCGAAGCCGGATCGAGAAGATGCTCGGATCGATCGGCGCCGGAAGAACCGGGACCGCGAAGGTCACGATCGGGTTCACCCGAATGGGTCAGACGAACGTGCTGGCGAAAGTAACGTCCAGCAACGGCGGAGGCGGGTCCGACAGCACGTCGGTGAAGGTCAAGCGGCCCTAGCCTCGCGCCAGGCGAGCCTCAAGGTCGACACACCGCCCCCTCTCGCCTGAGGGTTTTGTGTTCATGGGGCCGCGGCTCCCCGGAGTTGGATTTCTGTACAAGGCGTGTAGATGCGTGTGGGGTGGAGCCATGGCTGAGCCGAACCGTCGAATCAACGTCACCCTCGACCCGGACTACGCCCGAAAGCTCACCAGGCTGGCCGAGCGCACGCATGTCCAGGAGGGGACGCTGGCCAGGTCTCTCCTCTCCAGCGCCCTGGACGAGGCCGATCCGGAAGCCGCTCGGATCACCGAGGTTCTCGACGGGATCCCCGGAGCGTGGGAGCGCGCACAGGAATCGATCGAGCAGGCTCGACAGGGCGACACCGTGCCCCTCTCCGAGCTTTAGTCGATAAGGAAGCTCTCCGGGCCGTGGCGGGACTGCCGCGCTCTGATCGGCCCCTGGGGCTGGTTGATAGTCGTCTACGTGTACTTCGAGGCAGAGGACCGGGCAGTCGTGATCGCTTTTCACGATGCCCGGACATCCGAGGCTGCGACGACGCTCCCCTGAAGGTGAGCGCAGAATCGGAAGGTTCGAGTAGCGTCCCGACAGTGAGTGAACAGATCGATCCAACTTTGATCATGACGCTGGGTGCCGGCTTCATGGCGTCGAAGACGGTCCTTTCGGCGGTTGAGCTCGAGCTCTTCACCCGGCTCGGCAGCGACGCGATGACGGCAGCCCGGATCGCCGAGCAGCTCGGGCTGGACGCTCGCGCTGTGCCGGACTTCCCCGATGCACTCGTCGCGCTCGGGTTGCTCGATCGTGAGGGTGACGGGAGCGATGCGGGTTACCGCAATACGGAGGCGACCGCCGCCTACCTGGATAAGGCGAGCCCGACCTACATCGGCGGGATCCTGGAGATGAGCAACGCGCGCCTGTACCCATTCTGGGGAGACCTGACCGAGGCGCTGCAGACCGGCGAGCCCCAGAACGAGATCAAGCACACCGGCAAGCCGATATTCGAGGAGCTCTACAGCGACCCGGACAGGCTTGAGCAGTTCATGCACGCCATGACGGGTATCTCGATGGCAGGATTCCACGCGCTGGCGGAGGAGTTCGACTTCTCGAGGTACAGGACGCACTGCGACGTCGGCGGCGCGACCGGTCAGCTGTCGATCGTCGTCGCGGGCCGACACCCGCACATCCGCTCCACGAGCTTTGACCTGCCGGTGGTCGAGCCGATCGCCAGGCGAACGATCGAGGCCGCGGGGTTGAGCGACCGCGTGAGCACCGCAGCCGGCGACTTCTTTGCCGATCGTCTACCGGGGGCCGAGGTCATCACGATGGGGCAAGTCCTACATGACTGGAACCTCGAGCGCAAGATGCAGTTGATCCAGGCCGCCTACGACGCGCTGCCGGCAGGTGGGGCATTCATCGTGATCGAGAACTTCATCGACGACGCCCGCCGCGAGAACGTCTTCGGGCTGTTGATGTCGCTGAACATGCTGATCGAGTTCGGGGACGCGTTCGACTTCACCGGCGCCGACTTCACCCGGTGGTGCTCGGAGGTCGGGTTCGAGCGGGTGGAGATGCTGCCGCTCGCGGGGCCGACGGGCGCCGGCATCGCGTACAAGTAATTTCGAGGGGATCGCAACCCGGGTCCCCCGCTATGACTTTCGGGACCACGCTCAGGCCCCCTTGCCAGGAGGTCTCTGCTGCCAGGCGCCTCTGCGACGGACTCGGAGACGGTTGCCGAGATCTCCACGCGCCCATCAGCCTCAGCGATTTCAAGGCTTAAGCGGTACCACTGAAATCCTGATTCAGGGCGCAATCGTCGGTTACCCTTCCGGAACGAATCGTCCGAAGGCCGGAGGCCGCCATGCTGAAAACACAACACATCCTCTGTCTCGCAACTGTGTCCGCTGCGCTTCTTGCGCCAGCGGGCGCCTCGGGGGCGATCACCACTCAGGACCTTGCCAGCGGTCCGACGGTCGCGGACCTCATCGACCAGATCGCCGGACCGGGAACCACGGTCTCAGGGGCAACCTACGTCGGCAATCCGGCGGCCGCCGGCAGTTTCAGCGGCGGGACCGATGTGGGGATCCCGGCCGGTGTAGTCCTCGGCACTGGACTGATCGGGAGCATTATCGGACCGAACGTCGCGGGCGACACCTCGACCGACCATGGATTGGACGGGACGGATGACCTGGAGGCCCTGGTCGGATTGGTCACAAACGACGCCGCGATCCTCGAGTTTGACGTGGTCCCCGACGGCAACCTGCTGACCTTCGATTACGTGTTCGGCTCCGAGGAATACAACGAATACGTGGGCACCGGCCACGCCGACGTCTTCGCCTTCCGGGTCAATGGCAGGAACTGCGCCCAGGTTCCCGGCGGTCAGCAACCGGTTTCGGTCGACACGATCAATGCAAACAGTCATTCCGAGCTCTTCCACAACAACGACATCGAGCAAGGTCCGGCGACCTTCGACACCGGCATGGACGGATTCACGACCGTCCTCTCCTGCAACGCCGCCGTGAACCCCGGGGTCAAGAACCACGTTCGTCTGGCGATCGCTGACGCCGGTGACGCGATCTCGGACTCGAACATCCTTTTCGAGGCCGATTCACTGGTCGCGAGCACTGTTCTCGACAAGACCAGGCCCGCTCTCAGCAAGGTCAGGTTCGGGAAGTCCGGCAGGAACTACTCATTGGGTATCACCGTCTCGGAGGCATCCTCGATCAAGGCCACCTTCAAGCCGACACCCCGGAGACAGGGCGGCAAGAAGCTCAGGACGGTCACGGTAAACAAGAAGCTCAAGCCAGGTGCCAACACGGTGAAAGTCAGGAAGGGTGAGCTGAAGCCGGGCAGGTACAAGCTGAGCATCACGGCCACTGACGCGGCCGAAAACAAGTCAAAGACGCTCAACAAGTCCATTCGAGTGAAGTAGACGGAAGCGCAGATTGAACAAATTCACACCGGTGTCGGTTCGGGCTACGACGAGCCGGTCGCCAGTCCGGGGGCCGAGGCTCCCTCGACCTGCTGGCATCTTCGTACTGGCAGCGCTGATCATCGGCTTCGGACTGGCCCCGACGGCATCGGCCGCAACCCTCAACCTTTAGCTTCCCAGGCCGACGGGGAGTAGCGCGGTGGGGAGCCGCACTGAACTCGCTGTCGACAAGTCACGGGATATGGGCTTTGCGGATTCCGGCAGGAGGAAGCTCATGATTCGGCTGTTCTACCCGCGTGCGAGCAAGAGTCCGAACGGCAGGAAGCTTAAGTGCCGGCCGGCCGGCTACGCACCCGGCGCGGTCATCGACCGGCTTGAAGAAGAGACCGTTGCCGGCCGGCAGGTCGACATCAAGACCGGAGTGTGCCAGGGAGGACAAGTTGCCAGGGGCCTTCATCCCGTGATCTTGCTTTCACACGCCTATACCGCCACCGGGTTTATGTACACATCGCTTGCTTCTGATCTGGCAAGCCGCGGGTTCATCGTGGCGGCCATTGATCGTACTTACGAGGCGTTCGCGGGCGGGTTCCCTTCGGGTCCGGTGCGCGAAGGTGTTTACGGCGGACCCTTTGACTCGGTCGGGGCTCCTGCCGACCAGTCGGCGGCCCTCGAGTCGATCAGAGCCGATGACGCCAGTTTCGTCCTGACTTTCGTCGATGGTCTGTCCGACAGGACATCGTCACCGCTGTGGAAGCACGTTGACCGGAAACATTCCGGCATCATGGGCCATTCGCTGGGCGGTGCTACGGCTTTCGAAACGGCCAACAAGGACTCTCGCTTTGATGCTGCGGTCAATCTTGACGGGGAGGTCTGGAACGATGAACTCGCCGCGAGGAATCTGAAGACTCCGCATCTGCTTTTGCTTTCAGAAGCCGCACTCCGTGACACATTCCGGCTCACGCTCGCCCGCGCCTACTATGGGCGCCAGACCGGGCCAAAGCAGGCTTTGCTCTTCGCAGGCACCAAGCACTACGCGTTCAGTGACTTCCAGTCGCTGTCACCTCAGGTAGTGGCCCAGTATCCGGAGTGGCCGTACGCGTCGCAGATGCCTTCCTTCATCGGAACTGCCGATCCGGCGTCGACAGTCGCTCTTGAGCGACGGACTTTGGCCAGGTACTTCAAGTTCTACCTGGGCAAGAAGAAGAGTGGCGCGCCTCAGCTGGAGAGCGGTCCGGCGCTGACGACCTACGCACCACCCACCTGTCTGAGGCCGGTGCCCTAGCGCGGCCTGCTGCTTCTGCCGGTCGGCATGATCATCACCACACTGCGGCAGGGAACCGCCGTTCCCGGGAACCGCCGATCAGGAACGAAAAAGGGGGCTGATCGTTTGGTGTCAGCTCCCGTCCGAGATCGTCCAGGCTCAGGAAGCGACGCTGGCCACTGTCCAGACTGCCATCTGGGCAATCATCAAGCCGGCGATGACGATCGCAGCTGTTGCCAGCCCGACTCTCTGGCCGGCCCGATGGGCACGTACCCCGATTACGATCGCCGCGACACCCAGCGGGAGGCCGATCCAGAGGCCACCCAAGGGCAGATCCCATGCCAGGGTTGAACCTGGAACGGACAGCAGGGCGAGCACGAATGCGATCGTTCCGTAGGGCCGGTCATCCGTCTGTGTGGCCTTTGGTCCGACATCGATTGCCTCGTTGTATTCAGTTGCTTTGTCCATCGATCTACCTCCCGGGTTGGCTGTTTCACGACAACCTAGGCGCGAAACTGCGTCGGTTCATCCGGGTCAGCACTTGAATTCTGTGGCAGGGTACGGACCTCGTTCTAGGCGCTAGTACTGAGCCTGGAGATACCTGAGCACCGCGAGCACCCGGCGATGTTCGCCGTCCCTTTGCGGCAGATCCAGCTTCGATAGCACGCTTCGAACATGGCTTTCGACGGTGCGCTCGTTCAATACGAGACGCTCGGCGATGGCACGGTTGGTCAGTCCCTCTGCCATCAGCGAAAGCACGTCAAATTCACGCTTGCTGAGAGCTTCAAGGGCCCCACCCGGGCCCCCGCTCACCAGCGCGGCAACAACCTTCGGGTCGAGAACGGAGCCGCCACCGGCCACCCGCTCGGCCGCCCCTATGAATTCATCGACATCGAGGACCCTGTCTTTCAGCAGGTACCCGAATCCGCCCTGGCCGACCAGATCCACCGCACCAGCGGTCTCGATGTGCTGCGAGAGCAGCAGTACCGAGACCTCGGGGTATGAACTCCGGATCCATCGGGCGCCGCGCAACCCTTCGTCGGTGTGCGTCGGTGGCATGCGCACGTCGACAACGGCCAGGTCCGGGACGTGCTCGGAGACTGCTCCGCGCAGCCTCGTCGCATCCTCTACGGCGGCCAGGACTTCGTGTCCGGCGTCGCGAAAGAGTCGCGTCAAACCCTCCCGAAGCAGCGCCTGATCTTCAGCGATCACCAGGCGCACGGTAGGTCCACCAACACCTTGGTGCCGTAGCCGGTGGGACTGAGAACTTCCAGGCTGCCACCGAGTGCCTCAATGCGGTCCTCGAGCCCGGCCAGTCCGGATCCGGGGGCTCCTTTGGCCCCTCCCGATCCGTCATCTGAAACCGAGAGCAGCAAACTGCCGTTCCGACGTGCGGCCTCGACCGTGGCGAGGGAGGCCCCCGAGTGCTTGACGCAGTTCGTGAGCGATTCACTCACCGCGAAATAGGCCGCCGTCTCGATCCGCTCGTCAAAGCGCTCGGAGGTGGTCATCAGATCCACCGCCAGAGGGGATCTGGCCGCAAGCTCCCTCAGGGCCGGCTCCAGGCCACCGTCGAGTGCTGCCGGCCTGACGCCGCGAGCGAGTTCACGAAGCTCTTCGATCACCCCGCCCACCTCCTGCACAGACTCATCGAGGTGGTCACGCACTTCGGCTTCCGAGGTCGGCAGGGACCTCTGCAGGTGGCGAAGACTGAGCCCCAGCGAGACCAACCGCTGTTGTGCGCCGTCGTGGAGGTCCCGCTCAAGTCGAAGCCGTTCGTCTATTCCTGCGGCTACCATCCTCGAGCGTGACTGCTTTACCTCGGCCAGCCTCAGGTTGACTTCAACCCTGAGCCTGGCTATCTCGATCGCCAGGCTGGAAGCCGCGATAACACTTCTGAGCAGGTCCTGCCGCTGATGAAGTGAAGGGTCATGTACCACCACTGCGAGATTCAGATCGCCGCGCCGGATTGGAATTTCAGCCCGGCCGTTTCCTGCGGAATCTGCCAGTTCAGCGCCGGCCATATCGACGTACTTTCCTTCGTCCCCGAGCCATAGAAAAAGCTCAAGCGTTGGATCTTCCAACGCCTCAGCGAGGATCAGCGCCGTGTCCTCGGGCGCGGCGCGACCGGCACGAAGGTCTTCCAGGAACTCCTGGACCCGTTTGAGTCCGCGGTACTTCTCTGGATTGAACCTGCGGTCGACCAACCTCTGGACCGACGATCGAAGCGGACCGAAAGCGAGTGCCACGGCGAGCGTTGCCGCGGCCGTGGGCAGGGTTGATCCCGACCCGGCCCAGGTGCCCACCAGAAGCGTCACGGCTCCAAATGTCACGGCCAGGATGGCGGTCAGGCAGGCATAGACGAGCGACCGGTTGGCCAGCCGATCGATGTCGTACAGGCGGTACCGCAACACCGCTACGGCAATCGAAACAGGGACCAGCGAGATGACGGACATCACCGCGATGAACGTGGCTGGGCCGTCCTCACCGGTCATCGCAACCTCGATCAGGCAGACGACCATGACTGCGGGGATGAATGAGGCCGAAAAGGCAACCCAGCGAAGTTGCAGGAGTTCGATGCCACTGGCCGCCTTCAGCCTGGAGCGCACCGACAAGGCTGCTCCGGCCGTGCCTGCCAGGGCACCCACCATGGCGATCACCAGGAGAAACGAATAGGCACCCGGATCGATCTCAGGTAGCGGATTTTCAACCCCCGCGAAAGGATCGGCAAAGGCCTCGGCCGTGAACGGTGTAAACAGCAGCAGGACAAGGAACGAACTGGCGGTGATCCAGGCTATGGGTCGCCAGCGTCCTGCCGGAAGAGAACCGGTGGGAAAGAGGTAGGTAACCGCGGTGAGACCCACGAAAAGTGCCGGCCAGGTTCGATCCCCGAACATGACTGCCCACTCGGTCGCCGGCAGGGCGCCCGGGTGTTCGAGCACCCCGTAGTTGGCGTAAGAGGAGGTCAGGCCGAGAAGGCCGAGATACAGGCCGCTTGCCAGAAGGATCCATCCGATCGGGTTCTTCTCCTGTTTTTCGGATAGAAGGAATCCGACGCCCGTCGTTGAGAGAGTCGCGACGGCAAAAGCCACGCTTTCGAGCAATCCGGGGGAGTTGGAGCCCGAACCGGCGTCAAGAGCAATTGCGGACCCGACCAGCATGGGCGAAACTCCCAGAGCGACCCAGGCCAGAATGCTGCGAACGGGGTACACTCGATGATTATTACCGCGGAGCCGCCGGCTTGCAACAGTGCTTGTACTGAGTCGGTGGCTCGAGGGACAACCATCCCGTCAGGCTCATCCACGATGCCTGCCAGCCGATCGGCAGAGATGCCTATCGCTTCACTCCATTTCTCTCAGGGCCACGCCTGGCCCTCCTCTCGCCAGGGGGTCTTTGCTGTTGAGGGCACTGGCGATGCTTTCCGGGACCCTTGCCGGTTTAGCGGCTAGAAGCGCTCGAGGCGGATGGTTGCCTTGCGGCCCTTGATCCGGGTGGAACGCATCGACTTGATCACCCCGGCGGCGGAGGCACTCGGTACATCCACGAGGGAGAAGTTTTCTTTGACCTCGATCGCACCGATCTGCTGACCGCTGATGCCGCCTTCGTTGGCGATCGCGCCGACCAGATCCTTCGGGGTGACCGATGCGCTGCGTCCGACGCTGAAGAAGAGGCGGGTGCTGTCGCCGGCCGGCTGACTTTTGCCCTTGCGCCCCGGTTTGCCGGTGGGACGGCCATTGCTGGAAGGACGGCCGTTGCCGGCGGGCCGACTGCTGCCAGCGGGCCGGCCGTTGCTGACCGGCGGTCGCTTGCCTTTCCTGGGAGCCGCAGCCGGGGCGATCTCGCTCTCGTCGATCGGACGACCGCTGGATTCGTGGGCGAGCTTCAGCGCGGCTGCCGCGATCTCACCTGGCTCAAACTGTGATGCCAACGATTCGACTGCAGCACGGAAAGGAGCGAGATCTTTATCGGCCTTGCCCAGTTCCTCGGCCAGTGCGGCCTCGGTCTGTTTGAGCCTCTTCTCTTTGAGCGCAGCCACCGTGGGTAGCTCTTCGACCGAAAACGGCGCTTTGGTCAGGCGTTGAATCGCTTTGATGTGGCGCTTCTCGCGTGGCTCGGCAATTGTGATCGCGATTCCGGTCCGGCCCGCACGGCCGACCCGGCCGATCCGGTGCACGTACTGCTCCGGGACGGTGGGAAGCCCGTAGTTGAAGACGTGGGTGAGGTGATCGACGTCCAGTCCGCGAGCGGCGACGTCGGTGGCGACCAGGAGCCGAGTGGAGCCGCTTCGAAGCTTGCCCATCACCCGGTCGCGCTGCTCCTGAGTCATGCCGCCGTGGAGTGCGTCCGCCCGGTAGCCCCGGTTGCCCAGGGTTTCGGTCAGCTGATCGACTTCATGCCGGGTGCGACAGAAGACGATCGCCGACTCGGGCTGTTCCAGGTCAAGCACCCGGGCAAGCGCGGCGGACTTGTTGTGGCGTGTGACCAGGTGAGCGGTCTGGCGGATCTGCGGGCCCGCTGCGGCCTCGTTTTCGTCACGCTTGATCCTGACCCGGACCGGGTTGTTCATGTGTCGCTTGGCGATCGATTCGATCCGGGAAGGCATCGTCGCCGAGAACAGCATTGTCTGGCGTGATTCAGGCACGCCTTCGAGGATCGCTTCGAGTTCTTCTGCGAAGCCCATGTCGAGCATTTCGTCGGCTTCGTCCAGAACGAGAACCCGCACCTTGTTGGTCTTCAGCGATCCGCGTCGAATGTGATCGATGGCCCTTCCCGGGGTGGCGACCACGATGTCGACTCCGCGCTTGAGCGGGCCGAGTTGACGCCCGATCGGCTGCCCGCCGAAGACGGCGAGAACCGAGGCACCCGTGCCACGGGCGTACTGCTGGGTGGCCTTCTGCACCTGGACCGCGAGCTCTCTGGTCGGGACCAGAATCAGGGCGGACGGGGAACCGGCATCCGGCTGCCCGTTAAGTCCGGCCAGTACCGGCAGAGCGAATGCGGCGGTCTTGCCGGTGCCTGTCGCGGCCTGTCCCAGTAGGTCACGGCCTGCAAGAAGCGGCGGGATCGCCTCCGCCTGGATCGGTGTCGGCTTCTTATAGCCGAGTGAATTCAGCGTCGCGATGATCTGCTCGGGAAGCCCGAGCTCCTCGAACCCGGAGCGCTCGGGCTTTCCTCCGTCCTCGTTCGGATCCAGAGTCAGTTGAGTGGGGACGTCAGACGTCGGAGAGGCGATCACAGGAGGGCTCAATTCAAAGTGTTGCGAGGGGAGGTGTGGCGGATAGCACCGCGGCCAGCGCCGTGCGAACAGACCAATCTAGCTTAACTGCGCGCTTCTACCTCAGCTGGCGGTGGGATCCTCGAATACCGCCGACTCTTTGCCGAGGCCGGCCGCTACTTGCCCAGGGCCTGGCTGAAGAGCTTTGTATCCGTGTACTGGACGAAACGCATGACCTTGCCGTCCCGGATAGTCCAGACATGAGCGAACGGAATGTCCACGGCCCCTTTGGCTCCCTGGCCCCCGTATCGCCCGAGGCTCACGACTTTCTCATCCCCGGCGTCGAGGACCTCGTCCACGTGCGCAATGAACCCCTCGATGTCCTGGCTGATTGGAGCGAGGACGTTGCCGAGGATCGCCTCGGCGCCTGTGAAGATCCCTCCGTATGGCATTCCCTCTGCTTCGTGCCACTCGGTCTCCGCGAGCATGCCCGTCACGATGTCCATGTCCCCCCGGGCGAAGGCCTCATATGCGCTGTGGACCAGATCCACGTTCTGTTCGCTCATGCGGTGCTCCTCAAGGGTCGAAGGGTGAAGATCCATCCTCACCGATGTGTCTCGTCAGCGCAATCCGGCTTGCCGAACGCGGGTGGCGGGTAGGCTTCGGAGTCGCTGTGCGTGCCCTTGATCCAACCCCTTGCGGAACTGCGAAAGAACGGAAAATGAAATGAAACGCACCTTTGTGTATGAGGAGCTGTCATGACTGCGATCGCGCAGCTGAAGCCGATGCCCCGCCGGGCGATCTTCGAGGACGAGCATGAGGACTACCGCGAAAGCTTCCGGTCCTTCCTGGCGGCGGAGGTAACCCCGAACTTCAAACAGTGGGACAACGACGGCTTTGTTTCGCGGGGTCTCTTCACCAAGGCCGCCGAGCACGGATTCATGAGCATGGCGATCCCGGAGGCCTACGGCGGCGCCGGGGTGGACGACTGGCGCTTCAACGTGGTCCTGACCGAAGAGGCGATCCGGGCCGGGGTCGGCGCAGCCTTCGGTGCTCCGATGCTGACCACCGACATCTGCCTGCCTTACCTGCTGACCACTTGCACCGATGAGCAGAAGGCGCGCTGGCTTCCCGGGATCGCATCCGGAGAAACCGTGATGGCGGTGGCTATGACCGAGCCGGGGACCGGATCCGACCTCGCCGCAGTACAGACCCGGGCCCTGAAGGACGGCGACCACTACATCCTCAACGGACAGAAGACCTTCATCACGAACGGCCACCACGCCGACCTGGTGATAGTCGTCGCCAAGACCGATCCGGACGCCGGCCACGCGGGCATCTCCCTGCTGGTGGTTGATTCGCACTCCGAGGGGTTCTCCAGCGGAGCCCAGATCGGCAAGCTGGGCCAGCACGCCTCCGATACGACCGGGCTTTTCTTTGACGACGTCAAGGTGCCGGCCGAGAATCTGCTCGGGGCAGAGGGCAGCGGCTTTATCCAGCTGATGGAGAAGCTGGTGCCCGAACGCCTGATCATCGGAGTCGGTGCGCTGTCTGCCGCCGAAGCGGCCTTCGAGATAACGCTCGAGTACGTCAAGGAGCGGACCGCTTTCGGACGGCCGATCGGCAGCTTCCAGAACTCGCGCTTCGTGATGGCCGAGATCAAGACCGAGCTGGCGATCGGGCGGGCCTTCATCGACCAGTGCATCGTCAAGCACTGCGCCGGCGAGCTGACGATCGAAGAGGCGGCGATGTCGAAGTGGTGGACGACCGAGCTGCTCGGCCGGGTCACCGACAGCTGTCTCCAGCTCCACGGCGGATACGGCTACACCGACGAGTACGCGATCTCCTCGGCCTGGGCGGACGCCCGGATTATGCGGATTTACGGAGGCACCACCGAGATCATGAAGGAGCTGATCGGCCGCGGCATGGGCCTCTGACCCGTATCTTCGTGGACGTGAACATCGACCGCTTCAACCCACTGGCCCCCAGCACCGAGAAGATCGCGGACGGGGTATGGCGCCACGCCGGTGACATCAGGCGGGGGATGAACGTCTACCTTGTTGAGGAGGAGGACGGTTCCGGCGTGTTCGCCTTCGACGCGGGCACGAGGGCGATGGCGGGCGGCATCCGCAAGGCGGCCGCCGGGCTGGGCGGCCTCAGCCGGGTAGTACTCGGTCACAGCCATGTCGACCATCGCGGTTCGGCCGCAAAGCTCGGGGTGCCGGTTTACTGCCACCCGGACGAAGTGGCTGACGCGGAGGGTGACGCCGGCGTTCACTACCAGCCGCTGGGGGAGATCCCGGTCACCTATACGCGTTGGCTCTTCCGAGTCTTGTACCCGATCTGGGACGCCGGTCCGGTGACGATCGCCGACACGCTTTCCGAGGGCGATCGCATCGCCGGCTTCGAGGTCGTTCACTTCCCGGGTCACGCACCGGGGCAGATCGGGCTGTGGCGCGAGAGCGACCGGCTCTGCCTCTGCAGCGACACTGTCTACCTGACCGACTCGATGCGCCCGCTCGGCCATCACCCCGGCATTTACCCGCCTCATCCGGTCTTCGACCACGACCCGGAGCAGACGCTGGCCAGCCTGCGCAAGCTCGCGGCACTCGAGCCGATGACGATCGCTCCGGGCCACCTCGAGCCGTTGGTCGGAGAGCGCGGCGAACTTCGCGCCCGACTCGAGCAGGCAGCCGAGCAACGCACCGGTTGGTGAGAGGGTTCCGTTCCTATCTCGCTTGGCGAGAGCCGGTCACGCGGACGGTTCTGACCGAGGAGCGCGCGGCGTCGAAGCCAACGGTTACGACGGCTCGCGCTCTGAAGGCAGTGTTCCTGCGGATCTTCCTGACCGTCACCTGGGCTCGACAGCTATCGCCGCCGACGATCTGCGAGCCGGCCCTTCGCCAGACCTGGCGCTTGCCCCGGCTGACCCGCCGCTCGAATACGACCCGTTGCCAGGTTACGGCAGGGCAGGGACGCAGCGTGGCGGTGATACGGACCGTCTGCCCTCGACGGGTCTTTCTGACCCGGTTGCGGCTGGTCCTGATCACGAGACTGCGCTTGACGTTGCTGAAAATCTGCGACGGCCCGAAGCTCAGGTCGGTCCCGGCAAGGGGCTCCTCGCCAAGCCCCGGCCTGGTCCAGTCGCAGACTCCGTCGGGGAAAGTGGCATTGAGCCGGTCGAGCTGGGCTGGGCTCGCAATCCCGTAGTCGGAGGGGTCGAGCGGCTCGAGGCTGCACTTCATCACGTTGGATCCGAGAGGCTTGCCGGCCCTCATGTCGGGCGTGCTGAACGGGGGGTAGTTCTGATTGCAGACTCCCGGCTGACCGATTTCGGCAGGCTCGTTGTAGCGCTGGCCGTTGTTGGCCCAGCAGGCGTCGGTGGCGCGGGCCGGCCTATTGGCCGCGACCTTCTGGGCCGGCGTCGCCTGGCTGGAGTCGGTGCTCACACGATCAAGCCACTCGCTCATCGCGTCCACCGCCTCTTCGCGCATGGGGTTGACGTTCGTGTTGCCCCTGGCCCGGAACATCACGTAATTCGACAGGGATCCGTTTGTAGCCCTGAGGCGTTCCCGGAACTCGAACGCGGGGGCCGAAACATGCACGTTGGTCACGTTGTCTGCGTAGGCGCGTACATCGATGAACGCGACACCGGCGGCGCCACCGCCACCCCGGTTAACCCGCCCGCTGCGGTAGGCCGTGCGGATGGCTTCGAGGTCCCCGGCGGTGCGCTGCGGAGAAAATTCCCCGTTGTCGTCGAACCCGCCGATCGATTCGTTCAGATCGATGAATTCGTCCAGGCTCAGGTCTGCGTCCCGCAACCCCTCGAGGCCGTACTGGCGACCCACGTTGTCAAACGTCCGGCGAGCGAACCCCGTATCGGGGTCGCGGCCGTAGACGTTGATCAGGCTCTCGAAGATCGTGCATCTGATGCCGGCCGGGTTTGTCAGAGGATTGAAGATCAGCTCCGCCGGTACGGCCGGCGAGCAGCCGTCAGACGCGTTGATCACATTCGCTGTTTTGCTGCCGAGGCCCCGGCAGGAATCCTCGACGTTAATTCCCGAGATCGAGATGCGCTGCGCGGCGCTCAGTCCGGCTGCGGCTGGTGAGTCGAAGTATTCGTAGAGCAGGCGGCAATGCGGCTGGATTACCAGGGTGTTGTCGGGGAAGCTCGCGGAAGGCAGGACTCCGTCGAAAAGGCCCGGATAGTTCTGGGCAGTCATCTGGACAAGCATCGAACCGCCCGAACCACCAAAACCGATGGTCCACTCCGGAGCCTGACCCAGACTTTCGATCACATGCTCCTTGACCATCGAGGCGGTTTCGGCCGAGAGGACGTCATTGCAGGCGGTCCCCATGACGTTCAGCGAGGAGCTGAGTACGGCGAAGCCGCGCTTCAGGTACAGGTCATCGAGGACCAGATCCTGGTCGGCCTTGCCCTGCTGGTGGCCGGCGGTGCAACCTCCTCCGTGGCTGTAGGCGAACCTGCCATTCCATCCGGCCCGTGGATCCCCGCCGGGAACAAGCATGGCCCAGCGGTAGACGGCGCGATTGATGGTGCCCGATTCCATGCGGATCAGGTAGTCGACGGTACGGCCGTCAGACGTAGTGGTCTGAGCCATGTCGGCAGGCCGGGACTGCGGATCGGCGAGCGGTACGATGTCGCCGCCCGTCGTCTTGTAGAAGTACTCGGTTTGAGATGGCACCGAGCAGTTACCGTCGGCCACCCCTGCCAGTCCGTTATCGGCGGTCCGGCAGATGTACGGCGACTGCTGCGGACCCGAGAAGACCGGCCCGGCTTCCGGACTGTTGTAGATCCGGATTGACGCCGCGGAGCTCAGACCAGGTGCCCACGCCGTGATCCAGTTGGGCCCGGCGCTGAGGCCGCTGACCAGCCCGGTCATTCGGCGCCCGTTGCCTGGCTCCGGACTGAAGGACGTGCGCACGCTGACGCCGTTCAGGCGAATGCCAAGGCTATTTTCGTTGATTCCGGGAGCGAGATTGACCGCGACCAGCGCGTCGCCCCCGGTTACCCGGTTGGCCTTGCTCGAGATCACCTCGATGTCGATGCTGCCCGTGGCGGCCTGGACCTGGCCGGGGACGCAGGCAAGCAGACCGATGGCCAACGCTGCGATCGTTGCCCGCTTAAGCATGATTTCCTGAGACGAGTATTTCCACTACCCCCTAATCACCGCTAAACGGGCAAAGTATCGGTTTGACTCGCCGGATTGGAAAGGCAGCTCAACGGCATCCGCCTCGCGACGGTCGCCCCTGGTGGATGACCCGATCAGGTCATCCGGGCCGGTTATCTGCGACCGGCCTAGGCTTCCTGGCTGGAACTGTCCAGATAGGGTTCTGCGACTGATGTTCGCAAGACCTCGCAAAGGCGGTTCGGGCGACGGTAGGGACCGTGCTCCGCGACTCGAACTCACTGCCCGGCAGTGGGTGGTGGCATTCCTGATCGGACTGGCCACGGTGTTCGCGGCCGCTTACGGCTGGCGGGCCGCGGCGATCGGCAGTACCGCGGCATACGACGACCGCCAGTCGATCTCCGAGACGATCGCAGTCGAACAGCAGACGATCGACATCGCTCTCGCAGTCGGCAGCGATACACGCGAATACACGAGTTATCTGGCGGACTATGCGGCGGCAGCGGAACTCGACAACCAGGCGGGCGCGCTCAGGGAGGCCGGACAGAGCGCGACTGCCACCGACGCAGTTCGACAGGCCCGCTTCCTGCGAAGGTCCGCCACCGAACGTGCTGCGGATTCGGGTGTGTTCGGCCGTTTCACGATCGCCGATGACCTCGCCCGGCCTGGTGAGGCCCCGCGGCCCTTCAGCTTCGAGGATCAGCTCAAGGCGCGCACGGCCGAGCAGCAGACGGAGATCGACTCACCGGGCAAACTGGACCCCGCAGTCTGGGCTGCCGAGGCGAACGGCATCCGGGACCGGATCAATGGGCTCGCCGCCTGGGCGCTGGTCATGCTGGCGGCCGTCCTTCTGTTGACGGTCGCGGAGGCAAACTCGGTACGGAGGCGGGTCTTCTACCCGGCGCTGAGTCTCGGCGTGGTGGTTCTGCTCATCGGTGCCATTGGCGGCATGACGGTCGACTTCTTCGCATGAGCGAGGTCGATGACAAAGCCGGGCCGGTCAAGGCCGGGGCAGAAGAGGACGACGAGGGCAAGGGCACCCTGGGCCGCTGGATCGCGATCTCGCTGGCGGCGATCGCTTTCCTCGGGGCGGGAATCGCGATCCTTCAGACCGGTGCCAGCGCCAACGAGTCGAATACCGCTCGAGAGACGACCCGGACTGCCGCCGGCGCATTGCGGGCGGGCGTCATCGAGCAGGCCGCAACTCTGCTCGAGCAGGACATCGAAGCCGAGCGCGGCTCGCTGAAACGCGAGCAGACTTTCCTTTCTCGCCAGTTCGGAAACATCGCTCAACCCCTGAGCTTCGCTCAGCTTGAGTCCGTAATCCCCCGGGGTGGCGAACTGCCGGGCGCTCGCACAAGCCGGGAGCTGCGCCGTCTTTCTTTCGAGAGCGAACAGCTTTCGCTGAGCCAGTCGGCCCTGGCAGAGACCCGGGTCACCTGGAACGATCGCAGCACGCAGTACACGACCGCGATCGCGGTTCTTGCCTTTGCACTTTTCCTGGTCGGCTTCTCATTGGTTCTGCGCGGCTCGCGGCGGATCGTCTTCTACGTTTTCGGACTGCTGACCGCCCTGCTGGTTCTGGGGGCGGCCGTCTACATCCACCAGCTGCCGATTCCGGAGACTTCGAAAGAAGCGATTGCGGCAACCGCTCGCGGAACGGTCGCCTCCGATCGCGGCGAACAGAAGCGCGCGATGGATCTCCTGGACGAAGCGATCCGGATCGACGGCGACTACGGCGAGCCCTATACGCGGCGGGCCATCGCCCGGGCCCTCGAGGCGAATCCGGACTTCAGGCGGACCGGAGCCATCGTCGGGAGCGACGAGGCGCTGAAGAAGTCGACAGACGACGCCCGCCGGGCACTCGACCTTGAGGGCGGTCGCGACTCTCTCGCACTCTCTTTCCTTGCGACCGTAGCCTTGTACGCGGGTGATTACGAACAGTCGATCAGGTCGGCTGACGCGGCGATCGCCATAAACGGCGAGATCCCGGATATTCGCCTGAGCAAAAGTGCGGCCGAAGTCGGTCTTGGAGATGCCGAAGCAGCTGACGGAGCCCTCGATGCCGCGCGTGAGCTGATTTCGGGCAGCGACCCATCGCAGCGGACCCGTAGCCTGATTGCGAGCTACCTGACCGGGCTCGAACAGGTCGTCTACCGCACTCCTGCGAGTGCCGGGCTGGCCGAACGGATCGAACGGCGTGTCGTCGGCCTCGAAACCTCCTTCACGCTCGACCGCAAGATCAGCGGAACGGCACCGGATAGGGGGTCGCTCGGGGTTGACGGGCTGGAGTACCGGGGTGGAAGCTTCAGGCTTCGCGTCAACTGGCAGGGTCTGCCCGCGGATACCTCGCTGACCCTGATCGGCTTCGAGCGCCCCGCAACGGGCAGCGCATGGGTCCAGCCGCGCGAGCTGGCGCTGTTTCGCACGATCGGCGGCAGCGGGCAGCAGGCCGCCCAGGTGCCGATCGAGCGCGCGTGCACCCCGGTTGAGGTGAGGGTTGACGCCTATCTGGACGGCGCCCGGGTCGATTCGTTCACCGGACCCGGCGGCACAGCCACCTGCTGACCGGCTGGGCGAACCTCAGCGCCCCGAGAGTCCGGCAGGGGCTGCCGGGCCGGTCACCTGCGACCGGCCCGGACCCGGGTTGATCAAGCGACTCAATCCAGGTCGAACCGGTCCAGGTTCATAACCTTGTGCCAGGCGGCGACGAAGTCTGTGGCGAACTTCTGCCCGGCGTCTTCGCTCGCGTAGACCTCGGCGAGGGCGCGCAGCTCGGAGTTGGAACCGAAGACCAGGTCGACCCGGCTGCCCTGCCACTTGACACTGCCGTCTGCGTCGTGGGCGACGTAGGTGTCGGCTTCGTCCGGGTTCGGCTTCCAGGTCGTACCCGGGTCGAGCAGGTTGACGAAGAAGTCGTTGCTCAGTGACTCGGGCGTGGCGGTGAGGACGCCCTGCCCGGACCCTTCGTAGTTGGCGCCCAGGACACGCAGGCCACCGACCAGAACGGTCATCTCCGGCGCGGTCAGGGTGAGCAGGTTCGCGCGGTCTACCAGCAGGTACTCGGCTGCCAGCCGGTGCTCGCCCTTGAGGTAGTCGCGGAACCCGTCTGCGCTCGGCTCGAGCGCGGCGAAGGACTCGACGTCAGTCTGTTCCTGCGACGCGTCCGTGCGCCCCGGGGTGAACGGGACCCCGATCGGGTGGCCGGCGTTCTCCGCGGCCTGCTCGACACCGGCACAGCCGGCCAGAACGATCAGGTCGGCCAGCGAGACCTGCCTGCCGCCGACATTGGAGCTGTTGAACTCCGTCTGGATGGCTTCCAGGGTGCTCAATGCCTTCGCCAGCTCATCGGGTTCGTTTACCTGCCAGCCGTTCTGCGGCTCGAGGCGGATGCGTGCACCGTTGGCCCCACCGCGCTTGTCGCTGCCGCGGAAGGTCGATGCCGATGCCCACGCGGTGGATACAAGCCGGGAGACCGACAGGCCTGAAGCGAGGATCTGCGCCTTGAGCGATGCGATCTCCTCCGGGCCGATCTGCTCGTGGTCGACTTCGGGCACGGGGTCCTGCCACAGCAGCTCCTCCTCCGGCACCTCCGGCCCGAGGTAGCGCGCGAGCGGTCCCATGTCGCGGTGGGTCAGCTTGAACCAGGCGCGGGCGAAGGCGTCCGCGAGCTGCTCGGGGTTCTCGAGGAAGCGCCGCGAGATCTCTTCGTAGGCCGGGTCGAAACGAAGCGCGAGGTCGGTGGTGAGCATCGTCGGGGCGTGAGTTGCCGACGGGTCGTGCGCATCAGGCACGGTGTCCGAAGCGGCGCCGTCTTTCGGTTTCCACTGCGAAGCACCGGCCGGGCTCTTCCTCAGCTCCCACTCGTGGCCGAAAAGGAGTTCGAGGTAGGCGTTGTCCCAGGTCACCGGGGTGTGTGTCCAGGCGCCTTCGAGTCCACTGGTGATCGTGTCACCGTTCGCGCCGCTCGCGTAAGAGTTCTTCCAGCCGAGGCCCTGCTCTTCGAGTGGGGCGGCTTCGGGCTCGGGGCCCACGTACCGGTCGGGATCGGCGGCACCGTGGGTCTTGCCGAAAGCGTGCCCGCCGGCGATCAGCGCGACGGTCTCTTCGTCGTCCATCGCCATGCGGAGGAAGGTCTCGCGGATGTCGGTGGCTGCAGCCAGCGGGTCCGGGTTGCCGTTCGGGCCTTCCGGGTTCACGTAGATCAGGCCCATCTGGACGGCGCCCAGCGGGTTTTCGAGATCACGGTGGCCGGTGTAGCGCTCGTCTCCCAGCCACTCGGTCTCGGGGCCCCAGTAGACGTCCTCGTCGGGCTCCCAGACGTCCTCGCGGCCACCGGCGAAGCCGAAGGTCTCAAGTCCCATTGACTCGAGGGCGACGTTGCCGGTGAGCACCATGAGGTCAGCCCAGGAAAGCTTGCGGCCGTACTTGCTCTTGACCGGCCAGAGAAGCCTGCGGGCCTTGTCGAGGTTGGCGTTGTCGGGCCAGCTGTTGAGCGGCGCAAAGCGCTGCTGGCCGCCGCCGGCGCCCCCGCGGCCGTCGCTGATGCGGTAGGTCCCGGCGCTGTGCCAGGCCATGCGGATCATCAGCGGGCCGTAGTGGCCGTAGTCCGCGGGCCACCAGTCCTGCGAGGTCGTCAACAGCTCTTCGATGTCCTGCTTGACTGCGGCCAGGTCGAGGCTTTCGAACTCACTGGCGTAGTCGAAGGAGTCGTCCATGGGATTGGCCTCGGCGGGGTTCTTGGCGAGGATCTTCAGGTTCAGCCGGTCCGGCCACCAGCCCCGGTTGCCGCCGCCCTGGGTCGGGTGGGGTGCGCGCTCGTGGGCTACGGGGCAGGCGCCCTCGCGTCCGTCGCGCTCATCGTTCATGTCTCCAACAACGGCGTCGGGGGTGTCAGGCACTTGTTTCCTTTCGGGGTGGGTGGTCTATCTCGGAGGCTTTCGTGATCGAACAGTCGGGGCAGAGTCCCCGGTGGATCACTTCGGTTTCGTCGATCTCGAAGCCGTGATCTTCGGAAGCGGTAAGGCAGGGTGCGTCGCCGACTGCGCAGTCGACGTCCACGATGGTGCCGCACGAGCGGCAGACGATGTGGTGATGGTTGTCTCCCACCCGCGACTCGTAACGCGCCACCGAGCCGGACGGCTGGATCTGCCGCACAAGGCCCGCTCCGGTCAGCGCCCGCAGCACGTCGTAGACGGCCTGATGGGACACCTCGCCGAGATCCTCGCGCGTCACGGTGATGATCGATCCTGTGTCAGCGTGCGGATGTTCGTCGACGGCACCAAGCACTGCCACCCTCGGGCGGGTCACACGCAGGCCAGTTTCGCGGAGTAGATCCTCAAGTTCGGAAGTCGTCGGCAAGGTCCCCGGACTGTATCCGTTTTCTGGAATCAGTCAAGGTTAAGGCCGGGATCTCTCATCCGCCCGAACGCTGCGCGCCGGGTGGTGGGGCCAATTTGTGAATGAGGTGTTTCGGCCCTGTGAAAGGGTTGATAACGCTATTGAGATTGGGTTAGGGGGTTGCTACGTTCGCGGCGAAACCCCTCAATTCAAGGAGAAACCTTGTTCCGTCTTTCGCCCTCTAGGAGGTCCGTTCTGGCCTTCGCCCTGGTACTGCTCGCAGCGCCCGCCGGGGCCGCCGCGTCCTTCGACCTGACCCACGGCCAGAGGTTCGGCAATGCACCCAACGAGATCGTGGACATCTCTTCCGACGGAAGCTTCATCGTCGCGACCCAGGGCAAGGGCATCGTCAAGTACGACATGACGGACCTGAACTCGCCGGTCCAGAGCGCCATCCTTGCCGACATCGACACCGTCCCGGCGATCGACCTCGGCAACGGTACGAACTCCCCCACCCTCGAGCTGACGACCCCGGCCGGCCCGCCGAGCTTCGGCGTGGTAGTCGCCAACACCGAGCCCGGACCCACATCGGTCGCGCTGGTCCGGGATCAGTTCGTGATCGCTCCGTTCAACGCAAAGAACAACAACATCGACGTAGCCCCGCTCGGTTCCTACCAGCCAGCAGACGCGACGGTCGATCCGCCTGACGGCATCGTCATCCTCAACGCCAGCAACCTCAGTGTGGTTCGCACTGTGCTGTTCACCGACAACAATCCGGTGACCGGTGTCGCGGGCGCTCCTACCGGAACCCCTGGCGTCAACCCTCTCCTCGAAGTGCCGGACTCGGTCGCAGTCAGTCCCGACGGAACGCGGGCCCTGATCGCGGTGGAGAACGACCGTGAGTTCGGACAGCCGATCACGGCAAGCAACCTGACTCCTGGCGGTGTGGCCGGTTTCGTGCGCGCGGACACATCGGACGCCAATCCCGTCAACTGGACCTTTGACCTCGTCTCGCTCCCGCCGGCCTTCCTGGCTAGCGAAGGTCAGGAGGCTCAGCCGGAGTTCGTGGACATCAACAGGCAGAACATGGCGGTCGGTTCCATCCAGGAATCGAACGCGATCGCGGTCTTCGACCTGAACGATCCTACGGTCAGCCCGACGCTGACTGCCGGTCAGATCCGTGATGTCGGCAGCTCAACCTTCCTGGCCGACACCGTGGTGAACAGCCCGATCTCGTTCGATTTCAGCACTTCGATCACCCGCGAACGCCAGCCCGACACGGTCCAGTGGATCGCTGACGGCAGCCTGGTCGCGCTGGCGAACGAAGGTGAGAACGGAGCGCTCGGCGGTACGCGGGACTTCTCGATCCATAACCCGGACGGCACGCTGGTCTCGAGGATCGGCACTGCCTTCGATCAGGCTGCTGCGGATTACGGATTCCTCGGCGACAGCCGCAACTCACTGACCAGCAAGGGTTCCGAGCCCGAGGGCATGGATGCCTTCACCTTCGGAGACACCGAGTACCTTCTGGTGCTCGGGGAACGCACCGAATCACTCACGACCTGGGACATAAGCAATCCGAGGTTCCCGCGCCTGATCAGCCATGTGCCGACCGGCGAAGCACCGGAGGGCGTCAAGGCGAACGTGCGGCGCGGCTACGTGGTCGTGGCCAACGAGGATGTCGCTGACACTCAGGCCAACGCCGCCTTCTTCACCCTCAACCGGTTCAGCGACAGTTCGCTCCTGCCGGAGGAGCGGCTGATTCCACGCGGCAACCGTACGCCGTACTTCAACCTGCGCGGCCTCGGATCGGGGCTTTCCCGTACCAGCCTCGCGACGGTTGACGGGACGGTCCCGACCCGGACCCTCGATGTCGGAATCGGCGGACGCGGCTACGCGCCGCTCACTTCGAACGGTCCGGTCACCGGGGTCGCCCAGGGCAAGATCCTCCAGGACATCGCCCCTGCCCCCGGCGGTGGCAGCTGGGTGGTCAGCGAGGACAACGCCTTCGAACTGGCCCGGCTCGACTCCTCCGGAAACGTTGTCGGGACGGTCAAGGACGTGCCAGGTACCACCCGCAGGATGTCGGGTGTGCTCGTGACACCGGATGGCCAGACCGTTTACGGCTCTTCCGCGGTGGCGAATACGATCTACCGCTTCAACGTAGGCCCCGGTACCTTCGACCAGATCACGGTCAACGGAGTGACCGCGGGCGACTTCATCCTCGACCTGGCCCTCGCCGGCGACGGTGACCTGATCGCGGTCGAGGCGAACCCGGACAACAACATCTCCACTGCGACGATCACCCGGCTGGACGATCCGGCCGGGGTTGACAATGTGATCAACGCACCCGACCGGACGGTCCTCGCGACGATCCCCGTGTCGGCAAGTCGTTCCAGCACCGACACGACCGGGCTCGCCCTGCTTCCGGGTGGCGAACTCTGGAGCCTCGGGGGAACCCGCGACGGCGGCGCGCACATCGGGCACGCCGACCTGAGGCGACTGATCAACCTGCCGGCTCCTGCCAATCTCGCCCGGCCGGCAGTCACCGGTGTTTCGGCGATCGGTGAAACCGTCACCTGCACGAACGGCACCTGGTCGGGCGCCAACAGCTTCAGTCGCGAGTGGCGCCGGGACGGCCAGATAATCCCGGGCCAGACGGCAACGACTTACACGCTGACTTCGGCGGACCAGGGACAGCGCGTCACCTGTGGCGTTTTGGCGGCCGGTACCGACGCGTTCGAGGTTGCCGAATCCGGAGCCATCTTCCCGGCGGCCACCGGCGCGACAGGCGCGACAGGCTCCACCGGAGCAACAGGCTCCACCGGAGCGACCAGCGCCACGGGCGCGACAGGCTCCACCGGAGCAACCGGCTCGGCCGGTAACAACGGCAACACCGTCCGCAATGGCTCGGGTGCGCCAGACAACTCACTGGGCGTGAACGGTGACTACTACATCGATACGGCCAACTCGATCCTTTACGGACCGAAGACTGCCGGTGCCTGGCCCGTTTCCGGCACGCCGCTGACCGGCCCGACCGGCGCCACAGGGGCAACCGGCACCACTGGTTCCACGGGCGCTACCGGCACAACCGGCGCCACCGGCGTCACCGGAGACACCGGCGCCACCGGCGTGACCGGAGATACCGGCGCCACCGGGGCGACAGGCTCTACCGGTTTGAGTGGAACTACCGGAGCCACGGGTGGGGCCGGATCGACTGGAGCCACGGGATCGACTGGTTTGACCGGGGCCACCGGGTCGTCCGGCACTGCCGGAGCCACGGGTGGGACCGGAGCGACCGGGCAGACCGGCGCTACCGGGCCGATCGGCGGAAACGGTCAGCCCGGACCGGCCGGACCGACCGGACCGCGGGGTGCGACGGGACAGCGCGGACCAAAGGGTCCGGCCGCAAAGGTGAAGGTGACCTGCCGCAATGTGGGCAAGCGGATCAGGTGTCGGGTCAGCGGCGCAAGGACCGGGTCATCGGTTGTTGCCAGGCGTGGCGACCGGGTGGTCTTCCGGTCGCTGACGGCCCGTTCGGGAAAGCTTTCGTTCTCGGTTCTCGCCAGCAGCGGCCGCCTCCGGGTGGCCGTCGCTGGAGGCAGCGCCTGGGTTCAGTCGACCAGGTAGCGCGTCGGCACGTAGGTCTGGGAGTCAGCCGGCGGACGCACGTATGAGCGTTCCTGGCGGGGTGGCAGCTTGATCCTGTGCTGCTTGACCTTCTTGTAGGGGACCTGTTCGAGCAGGTGGCTGATCAGGTTGAGCCGGGCGGTCTTCTTGCTGTCGGTGTCGACCACGAACCACGGGGTCTGCCTGGTGTCTGTGTAAGCGAACATCTCATCCTTTGCTTCGGCGTAGTCGACCCACCGGGCCCGCGCCTCGATGTCCATCGGACTCAGTTTCCACTGCTTGGAGGGGTCCTTGATACGGGCATTGAACCGCTTCTCCTGCTCCTCGTCGGAGATCGAGAGCCAGTACTTGAGCAGGATGATCCCGGAGCGTTGCAGCATGCGCTCGAAGCGCGGGGCTGAGCGCATGAACTCCTGGTACTCGTCGTCGGTGCAGAAACCCATTACACGTTCGACACCGGCGCGGTTGTACCAGCTGCGGTCGAACAGCACCATCTCCCCGGCGGCCGGGAGGTGGGCGACGTATCGCTGGAAGTACCACTGCGTCTTCTCGCGCTCGGTCGGAGCGGTCAGCGCAACTGTGCGGATCACGCGCGGACTGGTCTTTTCGGTGATGCGCTTGATCACCCCGCCCTTGCCGGCCGTGTCGCGACCCTCAAAGATAACCACGACCCGCAGGCCTGCCTCGACAATCCACTCCTGCATCCGCACCAGCTCGGTCTGCAGCCGCTCAAGTTCCATCTCGTACTGGGACTTGCTCAGATTCCTGGGCTCGGTTACCTTTGCTTTCATCCGGTGAGGATACCGCCAGTGGGTGGCCCTGCTGCAAGGGGGGTCAGCGGGCGATGATCGCGATGGCACTTTCCGCGGATTCGAGCGCCTGACGGGAGCCGGGCCACCGGACTCGCCCCCGACCAGGCAGGCCGGGTAGTCTCCCGCCAGTGATGGCCTCCCTGCTCTCGTTCCCAGCCGGGCGCCGCGCACGATGGATCGTGGTGGCAGTCTGGTTTACCGCGATCTTCGCGATCGTCGGTACCGGCATTCCGGGTAAGTTTTCCGATGCCGAGAACAACGAGTCGAGCTCGTATCTGCCGGCCGACGCGGAGTCGACCCGGGCCCTCGTGCAGGTCGAACAGCTGACCGACGGCGAGCAGGCAGGGATCGTGATCGTCTACAGCCGCGACGGTGGCCTGACCGCCGCCGACCGCCGGCAGATCAACTCGGACCTCAAGACTCTGAACGGCGAGGTCGAAGGAACCAGTCAGCCCTTCCAGCTTGGCGAGAGGGCGGAGGACGGCTCGGCCGTTCTTGTCTTTTCAAGCATCGAAGCGACCGGTGAAGGGGAGGACATACTCGACCCGGTCACCGAGATTCGCGATCAGGTCAGCGGCAGCGAGGGTGGCCTCGATGTTGCGGTGACCGGCGCCGCCGGTTACGCGGCAGACTCGATCGAGGTTTTCGAGTCGATCAACGGGACCCTTTTCGGCGCCGCTTTCGCTCTCGTCTTCTTCCTCCTGATCCTGATCTACCGCTCGCCGTTCCTGCTCTGGTTCCCGCTGATCGCGGTCGGCTTCGCCGAGATAGCCAGCAGGGCGGTCGGCTTCGGCCTGACGGAAATGGGGATCACCGTGAACGGACAGTCGTCCTCGATCCTGTCGGTGCTTGTGCTGGGGGCGGGGACTGACTACGCGCTGCTGCTGATCAGTCGCTACCGCGAGGAGTTGCGGCGTCACGAGAACCGGACCGAATCGATGCAGATCGCCCTCCGTGGAGCCGGACCGGCGATCCTCGCCTCCGGCGGGACGGTCATAGCGGCGCTGCTCTGCCTTTCCCTGGCTGAGCTCAACTCGACTGCGAGCCTGGGGCCGATCGGGGCGATCGGCATCGCCTGCGCGATGCTGGCGATGCTAACCCTGCTGCCCGCCATGCTGGTGATAGCTCCGCGTTTCGTTTTCTGGCCAAGGGTTCCGAAGGCCGGGACCAGCGGAACCGACGCCGAGCACGGCCCGTGGAGACGGCTGGGTGAGCGCACCGCGCGAAGTCCGCGCCGGATCTGGGTCGGCACGCTGGCGGTGCTGCTGGTGATGGCAGCAGGCCTGTTCGCCTACGACGACGGCCTGACCTCCTCCGGTGGATTCCGCGGGGACGTCGAAGCGGTGACTGGTGCCGACCTGATCGCCGAGTCGTTCCCGGGCGGATCGAACGCGCCGACCGAGATCGTGGTGGCCGACCCCGCGAATGCCACCGCCGTCATCCGGGCCGTGAAGGAAGTCGACGGTGTTGCCTCGGTGCAGAAGGTCGGTCAGGGTGAACCCGGCGTCCTTCTGAACGCGGTCCTCGTCCCGGAGGCCTACTCGACCGAAGCATTCGCGCTGATCCCACCGGTCCGGGAAGCCGCCCGGCAATCGGGTGGTCCCGAGACTCTGGTCGGCGGCGGAACGGCAGTCGAGTACGACATCCGTGAAGCCAACAAGCAGGACGTCAAGCTGATCGTTCCTCTGGTGATCCTGGTCGTCTTCCTGATCCTCGTCATTCTGCTGCGTTCGGTCGCGGCGCCGCTGCTCCTGATCGGCACGGTTCTGGTCAGCTTTTTTGCCGCTCTCGGCGTCGGTGTCCTGATCAGCGACTGGGTATTCGGTTTTCCGGGTACCGACCCCTCGCTACCGCTTTTCGCCTTCGTCTTCCTCGTCGCGCTCGGGATCGACTACAACATCTTCCTGATGGCCAGGGTGAGGGAAGAGACCATCACCCACGGCAGCCGGGAGGGAATGCTGCGCGGCCTCGCGGTGACCGGCGGAGTGATCACTTCGGCCGGAATAGTGCTCGCCGGCACCTTCCTGGTGCTGGCCGTGCTGCCGCTCGTGTTCCTGACCGAGCTCGGCATTACCGTCGCCTTCGGAGTCCTGCTGGATACCTTCCTGGTCAGGTCCGTTCTCGTTCCCGCCCTCGCTCTGGACATCGGCTCGAAGATCTGGTGGCCTTCGTCGCTTTCCCGCGAGAAGCAGGCCGCGGAAGGACCCGATGGCCCTGAAGACCTCGATGAGCCGGAAGACCCGGCAGGCACCCACTGACCGTGGGCGAAAGCGACGAAAGGAAGCAATGAAGCTCTACGTATGTTGGGGAACTTTCCAGGTACCGCTGGCCCGGGAGCATCCCTGCCGGGACGCGCTCCTGGCGCTCGAGCAGGCCGGGTTCGAGCCGGAGGTGCTCAAGGCACACAGCTACGGTGCCCTGCCACGGGCACTCCAGACCCCGACACGGAAGCGGATCGAAGACGCGACCGGCAGTCCCTGGGTGCCCGCGCTGGAAACCGACGCCGGGCAGTGGATCAGCGGCTCGGAAGAGATCGCCGAATGGGCATCGCAGAATTCGCGCGCTGACACCTCGTCCGCTGACACCTCGCCGGCGGCCTGAGGTTTCGCTCCTCCGCCACCGCTAGTCTCAACGCGTGGAGATTCAGATTGCTGTTCCGCTGGCGGTGACCGGCCACGACCTGACGCTGGAACCCGCGGCCTGACGCCGGACCCCGCGGCCCCGCCGCGACCAATGGGGAGTGCCGGGTAGGCTCACGTCATGGACCTCCAAGTGACCCTGGCGGCGGTGATTGCGGTTGCAGCCGCGATGTTCCTGCTCTGGCTTGTCAGCCTGGCCGTCCGCGACGCTTCGATCGTGGACATCACCTGGGGTCCGCTGTTCGTCCTGATCGCCTGGGTCGGCTATGCGGTCGGCGACGGTTCACCGCCGACTCTGCTGCTCGCTTTTCTGACCACTACCTGGGGCCTGCGACTGGCGTTCCACATCGGCCGCCGGAACATCGGCCACGGTGAAGACCCACGCTATGTCCGGATGCGGGAAAAGCGCCCGGCGAGCTTCTGGATCTGGTCGCTGTTCGCGGTCTTCGCCCTCCAGGGGTTGATTGCTCTCGTAGTCTCGCTTCCGATCCAGTCGCTGGCCGCCGTGGGGGATGATTCTCTCGGTCTGGTCTCCTGGTTCGGTGCCATCGCATTCCTGGTCGGCCTGGCGTTCGAGGTGATCGGGGACGCCCAGCTGTCGAGGTTCAAGGCTGATCCCGGGAGTCGCGGCCAGGTCATGGACAAAGGACTCTGGCGATACACCAGGCACCCGAACTACTTCGGAGATTCGGTTGTCTGGTGGGGGATCTGGCTGGTCGCAGTGGGATCCGGTGCGGCGTGGTGGACCTTGATCGGACCGGCCGTGATGACTTTCATGCTGGTCAAGGTCTCGGGCGTGGCGATGACCGAAGCCGACATCGCCGACCGCCGACCCGGCTACGCCGACTACATCCACCGGACCAGTGCCTTCATCCCGCTGCCACCGAAGGAGCAGCGGTAGGCCCACCGGGGGTCGAGGCATCCAGTCGGGTCCAATTGGCGGATCCCCGTTTCAGGAGGTAGGTTCGGGATCGTGATTCACCGGGTGAGGCTAAGAGACAGACTGGCTGCGGCCGCGGCGCTGCTGCTTGCGCTCGCCGCTCTGGCGCTGACCGTCGGCCTTGTGGCCGAGCGGTTCCCGGGCGGGCTGGTCGTGATCGGGCTCATTGCGGCCGCGGTCGGCTCCGCCTGGTACGGGCTCGTCGGGGCCGGACCGGCGAGGGCGCTCGGTTTCTCCGGCGCCGCTCTGGCACTCGTGTTCTGCCTTGCCTTTCTGGCCAGCAGTGCCACCGAGACGGGGAATGTCCTGGTGCTCATCGCGGTCCTGGCACTTGCGATTTCTTCGGCGCGAAGGGCCTTCAGCCTGCATGTTTCACTGGCCGACGCCGAGGCCCCGCGGCATGCCGTGCTCTTCTTCAACCCGAAGTCCGGAGGAGGCAAGGCCGAGCGCTTCGAGGTTGCCGACGAGGCCAGGGCGCGTGGGATCGAGCCGGTTGAGCTCGGGCCCGACGACGACCTCGGGCAACTCGTCCGCGAGGCGGTCGACCGGGGTGCCGACGGACTTGCGATGGCCGGCGGGGACGGATCCCAGGCGGTCGTCGCTGCGGCGGCGGCAGAGGCGGACCTTCCGTACGCGTGCATTCCGGCGGGCACGCGCAATCATTTTGCCCTCGACCTGGGGGTCGACCGCGAAGACATGGTCGGGGCTCTCGATGCTTTCGTGGACGGCGGGGAAAGACTGGTGGACCTCGCTGAGGTCAACGGACGGGTGTTTGTCAACAATGTCTCGCTCGGCGTCTACGCCGAAGCCGTACAGCGCAAGGGCTACCGGGAGGCAAAGCTGCGTACGATCCTGTCGACGGTCCCGGACCTGCTCGGGCCCGACGGGGAAGGACTCGATCTGCAGTGGACCGGTCCGGACGGCCACCAACACAGCTCGGGGGCGGCGGTCCTTGTTTCCAACAACAGGTACCGGCTAGGGCGGGCGGTCGGATCCGGTACCAGACCCAGCATTGACGATGGCCTGCTCGGGATAACGGTCGTCTCGGCTCCGACCGGCCGGGGTGAGCGCCAGAAGGCCCCCCAGCGTCCATGGCGGGAATGGTCGCGGGCGGAGTTCGTCGTTGAATCGGACAAGACCGTACCGGCCGGGATCGACGGTGAGGCGGCGAGTCTCGAGCCACCGCTTCGCTTCACGATCAAGCCGGGGGTCCTCCGGGTCAGGATCTCGAAGCACCACCCCGGGGCTTCGCCTTCGGCCGCGATTCCCGAGGGAGTTCTTGGGGGCTTCCGGGCCCTGATCCGGATCGTCATGGGGCGGCGTCCATGACCGCCTGGCGGCGCACGTTGGGGGAGCTTCACCGCCTCGACCGGGCTGTCTACTCCGCGGTCGCGGCCAGCCCGACTCCTTCCCTCGACACCGGCCTGCGGCGGCTTTCTCACGCGGCTGACTACTCACGGATCTCGTTCGGACTGGCCGGCACGCTGGTTCTGCTGGGTGGGCCGAAAGGCCGGCGGGCAGCGGTTCGTGGAATCGCTTCGATCGCCCTGACCTCGGCTACGATGAATGTGGCGATCAAGCCCTGGGCCAGACGCCGCCGACCGGACAGGGAGGGGGCGGAGGTCCCGCTGGCCCGCCATGTGCGCATGCCGGAGTCCCACTCCTTTCCCTCGGGTCATTCGGCCGCCGCCTTCGCTTTTGCCGCCGGAGTCGGCCGCAACCTTCCCTGGGCCGCTCCACCGCTCACCGTGCTGGCTTTCCTCGTTGCCTACTCGCGGGTCCACACCGGGGTTCACTATCCGGGTGACGTGGTTGCAGGGTCACTCTGCGGGATCGGACTGGCTGAAGTCGCCAACCGCGCGATCGACCGTCTCGAGCAGTGAGGGGCGCCGGTGGGGCGGATCAGTCCAGGGCGGCGCGGGCGGCTGCCACCCGGGCCACCGGGATCCGGTACGGCGAGCAGCTGACGTAGTCGAGGCCCGCCGCGTGGAAGAATTCGACGCTGGCCGGATCACCGCCGTGCTCGCCGCAGACTCCGAGTGGCAGGCCGGGTTTGGCCGCACGGCCCTTGCCGGCCGCGATCCGGACCAGGGCGCCGACCCCGTCGATGTCGATCGTTTCGAACGGACTGGTGGGCACCAGCCCCCGGGAGAGGTACTCGGGCAGGAAGACCCGCTCGGCATCGTCGCGGGAGAGGCCGAGCGCGGTCTGGGTGAGGTCGTTGGTTCCGAAGCTGAAGAAGTCCGCCTTCTCGGCGATCTGCTCGGCGACCAGACATGCCCGCGGCAGTTCGATCATCGTGCCGACCGGCACCTCGAGTTCGGCACCCCGCTGTTCCAGCACCTCGCTGATGGTCCGGTCGACTCCCTCGCGCAGCAGCTCAAGCTCGCTTTCGAAGGCGATCAGCGGCAGCATTATCTCGACCTTGGGCTCCGCACCTCCTTCGGAGGCGACATCCAGTGCCGCCTCGACGATTGCCCTGGTCTGCATCTCGTAGAGGCCTCGCAGCAGGATGCCGAGCCGAGCGCCCCGGCTGCCGAGCATCGGGTTTACCTCTTCGAGGTCCCGGGCGACCGCCAGGCGCACACTCGCGCGGCCCGCGGCAGCCTTGTCGCCGCGCTCCCGGGCCTCGGAGAGTTCGCGTTCGAAACCGGAGACCGGGATGAACTCGTGGAGCGGGGGGTCAAGCAACCGGATCGTGACCGGCAGTCCGTTCATGACTACGAGCAGGGCCTTGAAATCCTGGCGTTGGATCTCTCCGAGCCGGCCGAGGCCTTCGGCGAATTCGCTTTCAAGTGGTCCGCCGTCGCCGCCGTCGGAATGCAGACGCTCCCGTCGGGCCAGTTCGCCGGCGATGAACATCTCACGGACCAGCTCCTCGCGGTCGGCGCCGAAGAACATGTGCTCGGTCCGGCAGAGTCCGATGCCTTCGGCACCCATCTCGATCGCGCGGCCGGCGTCTTCTGCGGTGTCGGCGTTCGCCCTGACACCGAGGGTGCGGATCTCGTCGGCCCAGCCGAGGACTTCGTTGAAGGCGTCTTCAATGTCGGGCCTGACCAGCTCGACCTCATCGGCGGTGACGACGCCGGTCAGGCCGTCGATCGCGATCCGGTCACCTTCGTGCATCTCTCGATTTCCGATGGTGAGCGTGCCCTGGCCCGGATCAACCTTGATCCCGGAGGCGCCGACCACGCACGGCCGGCCCATTCCGCGGGCCACGATCGCTGCGTGGGAAGACTTGCCGCCCTGGGCTGTGAGAATGCCACGAGCAGCATGGAAGCCGGCGACGTCGTCGGCCGAGGTGAACATTCGTACGAGGATCGAGTCCTCGCCTTCGGCGGCCCGGTCCTGGGCCGCCTGGGCGGTCAGCGCGATCACGCCGATGGCCGCGCCGGGTGAGGCCGGAACGCCACGGGTCAGCTCTTCGAATTCGGCATCGGGGGCGAAGGCGGGGTGGAGCAGCGCGGTCAGGGTGCCCGGCCGGATCGTCCGCAGGGCGTGCTCGCGGGAGAGCAAACCTTCTCGCACGGCGTCCGAAGCGAACTGGACCGCCGCTTTAGCGTGGCGCTTGGCGCCGCGCGTCTGCAGGATGTAGAGGCGGCCGTCCTCGATCGTGAACTCGATGTCCTGGATGTCGCGGTAGTGGGCCTCGAGCTGGGCGAGGCTGTCGATCAGCTCGGCGTGCATGTCCGGCATCCGGCGCTGGAGGTCATCGAGGTCCTCTGTATTGCGGATACCGGCGACCACGTCTTCGCCCTGCGCGTTGAGCAGGAAGTCGCCGACCGGGTGCGGGTCGGCCGTCGTCGGGTCGCGGGTGAAAGCGACGCCAGAGCCGGAGTGCTCGCCCATGTTGCCGAAGACCATCCGCTGGACGGTCACTGCGGTGCCGAGAGCGTCGGGGATGCCGTTGAGTCGGCGGTAGGTGACCGCGCGGTCGTTGTCCCAGGAGTCGAAGACCGCCCGGACCGACTGGATCAGCTGGGCGTGGGGATCGTCCGGGAAAGGCTGCCCGGTGTGCTTCTCGAAGATCTCGAGGTAACGGGCGACGAGCGTGCGCAGGGCCGTTTCATCCAGCTGGCTGTCGATCTCGACGCCACTCGAGTGGCGGGCCGCGACCAGTACATCTTCGAAGGCCATCGACGGGATCCCACGGACCACTTCGGCGAACATCTGGATCAGCCGCCGCCGGGAATCCCACGCGAGATGAGGATCGCCCGTCTGCCGGGCGAGGCCTTCGACCGACTGCGCATTCAGGCCGAGGTTGAGCACGGTGTCGAGCATGCCCGGCATCGAAACCGGCGCGCCGGAGCGGACCGAGACGAGCAGCGGGTCATCGGGGTCGCCCAGTTTCTTGCCCGATTCCTGCTCAAGCGTGGCGAGGGCATCACGGATCAGTCCGTCAAGGCCCTCCGGCATCTCGCCTTCACCTTCCTGGTAACGCACACAGGCAGCGGTGGTGATCGTGAAGCCTCCGGGCACCCTCTCGGGACCGAGGACCTGCGTCATCTCTGCGAGGTTGGCGCCTTTGTTGCCGAGAAGGGCGCGCATCTCGGCGGTGCCTTCGGAGAAGCCGACCACCCAGGGCCGGGCTTCTGGAGTCGTACCGGTGGGTTCCACTGCCGGTATTCATATTGCTTTTGCGCGTGCAATAGGCTGAAGGTCGTGCGGGGAGACCTGAAGATCCGGGGCTACACGGTCGCCCAGTTCCCGAACATCCCGCTGGCGGCGGCGCTCGTGGGGCTGGTGCTGAGCTGGATCGTGACATCCGGCTCGACTGCACACGCCGTGGCCAGGGCGGTCTTCTACGTCGGGCTCGGGATCTGGGCCTGGCTCGAACTTACTGAGGGAGTCAACGGTTTTCGCAGGGTCCTGGGTGCAGCCGGGCTGGCCTACGTCGTGGTTTCACTCTCCGGCGAACTGGACTGAAGCGCAACAAAACTGCTCCGGGAGCGTTAGGGTGGTAGCGCGCGAGACGGCCATCACCGTCCGGCGGCAACTCAGTGGAGACGGAGAGGACGCACGTGTTTCAGCGCCTGGCGCAAAACCGGAATCTGACCGGGGCGATCAGCCCGGGCCTTCTGCTGGCGACAATGCTGGCAGCCGGACTCCTCCTGTTGGCCGGCCCGGCCTCGCAGGCCGACGCGGCGAAAGGCAAGCAGGCCCGAGCGAACATCGTGCTGATCCAGGCCGACGATGCGATCGTGAGCGACGTCCAGTACATGCCCAACGTGAAGCGGCTGATGGAGCGTGGCGGCACCAGTTTCTCCAACTACTTCGTCTCGTACTCGCTCTGCTGTACCGCCCGGACGACCCTGCTCACCGGCCAGTTCTCCCACAACCATCGTGTGCTGAGCAACTTCAAGGCGAACGATGGCGGCTACTACACCTTCCGCGACCTGCCCGGCAAGCTGAACGAGAGGAACTCGCTGGGCCCGTGGCTGCAGCGGGCCGGCTACCGGACCGGCCTGGTCGGCAAGTATCTCAACGAGTACGGAGCCCTGGACCGGACCGAGGTCCCACCGGGCTGGAACCGGTGGGTTGGACTTCTCGATAACTCGACCTACGACTACTTCAACTACGCCCTCAACATCGATGGCAAGGTCCGCTACTACGGAGACCCCGCTTACGCCGAGGCTCAACTCGACCTGGCGACCCGGCAGGTGTCCAGTCCGCCTTCGGGCTTCGGAGAGCTGCTTGCCATGTTCCGGTCCGTATTCGTGCCTTTCGACTACTTCGGATGGCAGCGCGAGGAGGACTACACGATGGACGTCGGCGGAGGCTTCGCTGCCGACTTCGTCAGGAACTCGGCCCCCTCGAAGAAACCCTTCTTCCTCTACTACTCGCCGCCCGGACCTCACGCCGAGGACACAAATCACCTCCAGGGCCTCAGGGCCGGTGCACCCGAGCCTGATCCGCGCCCTCCGGCCAGATACCGCGATACCTTCGACGAAGTGCCGCTGCCGAATCCGCCCTCATTCAACGAGGCCGATGTCTCCGACAAGGCGGTCAACCTGAGCGGCCTGCCGCTGCTCACCGAATCACAGATCACCGACATGACCGAGAACTACAGGGGTCGTCTGGGGGCGGTGCGGGCGGTGGATGATCAGATCGGGCGGATAGTCAGAGAGGTTCGCCAGGCGGGCGAGATGAAGAACACCTACTTCGTCTTCACCTCGGACAACGGCTACCTCCAGGGCGAGCACCGGCTCCGCGGGTCCAAGTTCCTGCCCTACGAGAACTCGATCCGGGTGCCAACTCTGATCAGCGGCCCGGGGGTCAGGAAGGGCCAGGTCAGGCCCGGTAACTCGATCGACGTGGACCTCGCTCCGACGATCCTCGACATGGCGGGAGTGAAGCCCGGTCGGGTCATGGACGGCGTAACGCTGCTCCCGGCGGCCGAGGACAGGCGTCGCATCCCGAAACGCGCCGTCCTGCTCCAGGCGATGCGCCCTCTGCTGCGCTTCCCGACGCCGCTCACCGCCTTCGATCAGCCTTTCTACGGAGTGCGTTACGGGGGCTTCAAGTACCTCCACTGGTCCTTTGACGCGATCGAGCTTTACGACCTTCGGCAGGATCCCGACGAACTGGTCAACCTGGCCGATGATCCCGAGTACGCATCAACCGTGGCCCGCCTTGAGACGCTGGCAAAACGACTGAGTACATGCCGCGGTTCTGCCTGTCGTTGAAGTAGGGTTGCGGGCCGGATGAGCGAAGCGACCATCGAACCGGACGCCGGGCAGATCAGGGCTCTGGTGGACTCTTCGCATGAGGGTCCGATCGCCATGCTCAACCTGCTTCGCTTCAGGCAAGAAGCTCTGGCTCCCGACGAAGGGATGTCGGGCGCGGAGGCATACGGCCTCTACAGCCAGGGCGTGGCGCCGTTCCTTGAAGCAGCAGACGGGCGGGTGCTCAGTGCGGTCAGCTGCAGCCAGAGCGTGATCGGACCGGCCGAGCCCGAATGGCAGATGGCGATCATCGTCGAGTATCCCTCCCGGGCATCGTTTCTGGCAATGGTCGGTAACCCCGACTACCAGGAAGTCGCCCGGCACCGCACGGCTGCGCTGGCCGACAGCCGGCTGATCCTTTCGACGCGGCTCGCGTGAGCGGTTCCTTCGCGTGAGCGGTTCCTACTGGCCGCAGCCATGGACCTGCGAAGACGGCGGGCCAAGGCGCTGGGGCAGCGCCGAAGGGCAGGCCGGTCCCGACCTGAAGCCGGGAGAGAAGCTGGAGGTTGTTGCGAAGAAGGACGCCTTCGCCTCCGACATGGTCGTCCGGCGGGAACCGGGTGAGCTCTACGCGCTGCGTCATAGCCTGCCGACCGGCGATCCGCTGGCCGGGCAGGTTGAAGGCTGGGTCGAGAAGCTGGATCCCGAGACGCTGGCGGTAACCGCATCCACCCCGCGGCTTGCCTCCGGCCGGTACTGGCCGGGTGGCATCGCCGCCCACGCCAACGGTGACATCCACATGGTCTTCGGGCATTCCGCCCACCGGCTGACGCCTGAACTCGAGCTGCTCACCTCGCGACGCCTGCCGGTCGAGCGGCCCTACAACTCCTTTGTCCTGCTTGACGGCGGAGAGCTGGTCACCAAAGACTGCGACGCTCCCGCCGGCCTGGCCCCTTCGACCGTTTCGGTGCTGGACCCGGAGACGCTCGAGTCGCTGGCTCCGGAGCTGGAGCTTGCCGAGCCGAGTATCGCCCGGCTCTCCTCCGACGGACTGACCGTGATCGCGGTGGGTACTGAAACTGTCTTCCGCCTGGTCTTTGACCGCGAAGCGGGACGACTTGAGATTGACCAGACATGGAAGCCGAGGTACGGGCCGGCCCCGGGCCGCAGCTACGGCTGGGACCCGACCATTACCGACGAGCACGTCTTCTGGATGGACCAGGGGAGGAACTCGACCGACTGGTCGATGCTTGGTACCGGCGAGGCCTCTGCGCCTGTCCGCCTCTGGTGGGCGAGAATCGACGACCCGCAGGCGCTGCGCTCGGTTGAGATCAGCGGCCTTCCCTACGGCACCGAGTCGAACCCGCCGGCTTGGGACCCGGCGAAGCGCACAGTGATCGCCTACGACGCCGGCAATGCGGTGCTGAGGGCCTGGCGCGTGGAGGGCAACGAACTCGAGCCACTCTGGCGCCGGGACGGTTTCGCGCATGCCGGCCACCTCGTGCTCTACCCGGACACGCGGGAACTGGTCGCCCAGGACTGGCACAGCCCCGCGTTGCTGCGGCAACCGACGGTGCGCAGGCTGGCCCGGCCTTCCCTGCGCCGGCTCGGGCGTTCGGCCAAGGTGCGCCGCTTCTCCGGGTTGGCGGGAAGAGACAGCCTGGTTGTGCTGGACCTCGACACCGGCGGCGACAAGGCGAGGGTCAGGGTGCCTTCCCCTTCCCAGGCATTTCTTTTCCCGGCCCCCGGTTTCGGCCGCGACTTCTACTACCAGTCGATGACCACCATCGCCCGCGTCGCCGTCGAGTAGCCCAACGGACCATTCGGTCTGCATTCCAGCCGTGGCGCTCGCCGGACAGGAGATCCGGGTTGCTGCACCCGACCTCTGGCGAGGCCCGGAAATGACGGACCCAATGCCGTGTGTAAGGTTGGATTCATGCGTAGAACGTTGATTGCCCTGCTGCTGATCGTGACCGGCATCGCTTCGCTGACGGGGGCCGCGGGCTCGAACGCCAGCCCCCGGCCTCTTGGGGAGGTCACCGGTTTCAGCGCGGGGATAAGCCCGGGGGCGGGGCCATCGGGCCTGGCCAGCGGGCCGGACGGAGCCCTGTGGTTCACCGAGTACAACTCTTCGTCGATCGGCCGCATCACCACGGCCGGCGTCGTGACCGAGTTCACCACCGGCATCACTCCCGGGTCCCAGCCATTCTCGATCGCGACCGGATCGGACGGCAACCTCTGGTTCACCCAGGCTCTGGGTAACAGCATCGGTCGGATCACCCCGGGTGGAACCGTGACCGAGTTCCCGCTACCCACCCCCAACGCGTTTCCGCTCGGCATCGCCCTCGGTGCAGACGGAAACATCTGGTTCTCCGAATACGCCGCCGGTCAGATCGGGCGAATCGATCCCGGCGGGACGATCACCGAGTTTGGAGGATTGAGCCCCGGGTCCGCGCCGGCAGGGGTGGCCGCCGGTCCGGACGGCAACATCTGGTTCGCTGGGGACTTCGCCGGGAACTCGATCGGCAGGATCACGCCTTCAGGAACGGTCACCGAGTTCACGGCGGGCATTTCGCCCGCTTCCAGGCCCTACTGGATCGCAGCGAGCCCGGACGGCTCGCTCTATTTCACCGAGTACTCCAGCCCGAACCGGATCGGGCAGATCACTACGACGGGCATGATCACTGAACTCAGTAACGGCATCTCGCCGTTAGCCGGCCCACTGGGGATCGCCGCCGGACCGGACGGCAACATGTGGTTCACCAACTACGACTCCGGCGGCATCGGAAGACTCTCGACCGGTGAGCGGGTCCAGGAATTCACCGACGGTATTCCGCCGGCCTCCCAGCCCACTGAGATCGTCACGGGCCCGGATGGAAACATGTGGTTTACCGGGTTCGCGACCGATACGATCTACCGGATCGGAACGGCCACGGAGACGCTCGTCGCCGACCCGATCGTGTCCGGGACGGGCCAGGTCGGGGACCGGCTCTCCTGCTCCGCGGGCACCTGGGCCGTACCGTTGCGTTCGGTCGCCTTCCAGTGGCAGAAAGACGGAGTGGACATCGTCGGCGAGACCGATCCGCTTTACACACCCGTTCCGGGGGACCAGGCGGCCGACCTGAGCTGTGATGTGACAGTCGCGCAGAAGGCCGTTCTGGGCTCCTACTTCGCCTCGAGCGATCCCGTGACCGTCACCGCCGCCCAGACCGGTCCCACGGGTCCATCCGGCACCTCCGGCTCAACCGGCTCGACAGGACCATCCGGGACATCCGGCTCGACAGGACCGACTGGTCCCCAGGGTGTTCCCGGCAAGTACAAGGACATAAGCAGATTGATCGTCAGTGGTCCGAGGAATGTCAGGAAAGGCAGGACCTACACCTACAGGGCAAAGATCGGCATCTCGGGCAACGCGCAGGCCAAGGGTGTAAGGCTCGTTGTCTCGGGCAGGGGGATCAGGTTCAACGCCCCCGTCGGCAGGATCAACGCCGGCAGGACCCGCACGGTCAACCTCCGCCTCCGGCCCTCGAGAACCGGCAGGGTCAGGGTCGGCTTCAAGGTCGTATCCAGCAACGCCGGCACAAGGACCGTCGCCAGGACGGTCACGGTCAGGAAGTAGTCCGGACCTCCTTGTCGGATTCGAGGCCGGCCCCGCGCTATAGGTTAGGTTGGAGAGGACAGTAAGTCGACGGGGAGGGGACGGCAGTTGCGGGTAAGCGATCGAGCCTTTCGTATTGCGGCCGTGGGCCTCCTCCTGATCGCCGCGTTTTTTTTCGGCAACGCGACGAACGCGGCCGCTGCCGGGGTCGGTTCCGATTTCCTCGACGAACTCGGTAGCCAGCTGACGCCTCTTCGCGGCGGGAACGACACCGCAATTGACGCCGCCCGACAGAGCGATGTCACGATCTCCAGGGCCGAGAGGGTGTTGGTCCAGGTCTACGTGAGCGGACCAGCCGACGACGCTGTCGCTCGCCTCCAGGAGGCCGGCGTGTCGGTCAGGGCGACCGCGGATGAGCCCGTGCCGGTGGTCGAAGGATGGGCACCGGCAACCTCCCTGGCCGACCTCGCGAGACTGGGGTTCGTCAGCGCCGTGCTTCCGGTGATGGGCGGCGGCAGCGATGTCGGATCGGTCCAGTCGCAGGGTGTGGCCGCCCACCGGATTCCACAGGCACTTACGGCCGGGGCGTCCAGCGGGGCCGGGGTGGATGTCGGCGTCATCTCTACCTCGATCAACCGGGTGGGCGGCGGCGTCGCAGACTCGCAGGCGACCGGGGACCTGCCCCCGGGCGGCCGTGTGAGCATCCTCAAGGACGGTCTTTCTCCCAACGACGACGAAGGTCGGGCAATGGCCGAGATCATCTACGACGGCGCCCCCGGACTTGACAAGCTGCTTTTCGCATCCGGCACCACTGCCGGGCCGGCCGGCAAGGCCGATTCGATCAACCAGCTCGTCGCGGCCGGGGTGGATGTGATCGCCGACGACATCTTTCAGCTGAGTGAGCCGTTCTTCCAGGACGGCGTGGTCGCACAGGCCGTCGATGCCGCCCGGGCTGCCGGAGTCGTCTACCTGGCTTCGGCCGGCAACCGGGCAAGGCAGAGCTACGAAGGCACCTACTCCGACGCTCTCGGCATCCATGATTTCGATCCGGGGGTCCCCGCGGATCACATCCAGACCGTCGTAGCGGTGCCGAACGGCAAATTCCTCCAGATCGTGCTCAACTGGGACGAGCCCTGGGGGTTCGCCCAGACCAACTTTGATGCCCTGCTGAAGAAGGCGGACAGCTCTGCCCTTCCTTGCAGTTCGGTTAGCGGCGGTTCGGACAACAACCTGACCACGGGGCTCCCCAGGGAGATCGTCACCTGGAGCAACACCTGCGGGTTCACAGTCAATGTCGGTCTGCAGATCCAGCGTATCGCCGGCACGGCGTCGCCTTTCCTCAAGTACATCGCAAGGGGAAACTTCGGGCCGTTCGCAATCACCGAGTTCGCCACCAACTCGGACACCATCAACCCGGATGCTGCTTCTGCGAACGGAGCGATCACGGTGGCAGCCGTCAGCGCTTCCGACCCCGAGCGGGACAGCCCCCAGTCGTACAGCTCCCGCGGTCCCAAGACGAGGCTGCTGGACGCCAACGGCGTCCGGCTGGCCGCTCCAGAAGTAAGGATCAAGCCCGAGATCGCCGCAGCGGATGTGGTCATCACTACAGTGCCGGGCTTCCTCAGCTTCGTCGGCACCAGCGCGTCCGTGCCCGGTGCCGCATCCATCGCGACCGTCCTGCGCTCGAGCAACCCGAATGCCTCCACGACCGAGATCGAGGCTCGTATGAGCGACCCGGCCAGTGCGATCGACTGCGTCTCCAGCGTTCTGGTGCCGGACCCGGACTGCGGCGCCGGATTCCTGCTCGCCGACGCCGCTTTCGCAGCCCTGGACCAGACCGGTCCGGTCGTGAGTGCATCGCTCAGCCCGGCAGGACCAAACGGAAAAGACGGCTGGTTCACGAGGAATGTGGGCATCGCCTGGAACTCGATTGACGCGGAGTCCGCAATCGAATCGGCGCCCTGCGCCGCCACCGGAGATTCGACGGACGGGGTGGAGGTCTTCACCTGCGAAGCCACCAGCGGCGGCGGTAGCACCACCGGTTCGATCACGGTCAAGCGTGACACCGTGAGGCCGGCCACCCCGAAGATCAGCGGCATCAAGCCGGGCACCTTCGGCCGGTCCGGCAGGAAGGCACTTCCGCCCAAGGCCAGAATCAGGTGCCGGTCGAAAGACGGCACATCCGGGCTGGCCTCCTGCCGGATCACCGGCTACAGCCGCAAGGCCGGTCGTCACACGCTGGTCGCGAAGGCGAGCGACCGGGCAGGGCTGAGCTCCACCAGCAAGCTCAGGTATACGGTCAAGGTCCGCTGACAAAACGAGAGCCACCTGCGCCACGCGCGGACAAGGAGCAAGCATGCACAACATGAACGTCGAGGCCGTCGAGCAGACGATCGCGGCCGCAGAGCAGGACCCCACCGCGGCGATGCAGCCGGTCGCCTTTGACGGCGAGTGGCAGACGGAGGAGGGCGCCGCCCAGTTCCGCACCGACATTCCGCTGCCCAACGGCGAATCGGTCACATTCGAATGTGACTATCCGCCTCACATGGGCGGAACCGGCCGGGCCCCGAATCCGCTCGCCTACTGCTTCTGGGGAGGGATCGCCTGCTTTGCGATGACCTTCGCCCAGGAGGCTGCAGTGAAAGGAGTCGAGATCAGGACCCTGCGCGCCCGCGTATCGACCGAACTCGACATGAGCCGGGCACTCGGGGTGAGCGACCGGCCGCCGGTAGAGGGGATCGACTGGTACCTGGAGGTCGACGCCGATGCCTCACCGGAGCTGCTGGCCGAGATCAAGCAGGACTCCGACGAGCGCTGCCCCGGGGCGTACTGCATCAGCAACCCGATCAAGCTGAATACGCACCTGGAGGTAGTGGGTTCCTCGTGAGCGCACCGGGCAAGGCCGAGGTCGAGCGGCGGGCCGACGGTGTCCACGGCAGCGGCCTCTCGGCCCGGCTTTACGACCCTTTCCTCTGGTGGGGTGAAAAGAGCGGCCTCTCCAGAAAGCGGGGCCGGCTGCTCGAGGAGGCCCGTGGTGAGGTGCTGGAGATCGGTGCGGGTACCGGGCTGAACCTCGCCCATTACCCGACCGGGCTGGACCGGCTGGTCCTGACCGAGCCCGAGCAGCACAAGGCGGCGTTGCTGCTCAAGAAGGCGGCCGACCTCGGCGTCGAGGCCGAGTTCGTGCGGGCATCGGCTGAAGCACTACCTTTCGAGGACAACAGCTTCGACACGGTTGTCGCGACGCTCGTCTTCTGCACCGTGGCCGAACCGGAGCAGGCGCTCGCCGAGCTGAGGCGGGTGCTGCGCCCACGCGGCTCCTGGCTCTTCATCGAACACATCCGCTCCGACAGACCGGTGATCGGGCGTTTCCAGGACCGCGTCCGTCGCCCCTGGGCCAGCGTCGCCGACGGGTGCCAGTGCAATCGCCGCACGATCGAGATGATCGAAGCGGCAGGCTTCGGAGTGGAGCTGAAGAGCGTCGCCGACAAGGCACTGATGCCACCCGTCGCCCGCCCGATAGTCGCCGGAATCGCCCGGCTTCCCTGAGCAGACGCATCCCATCTGCGACGCTACTTCGATGAGCAGACGAGCGCGATCTGAGACGCTACTTCGATGAGCGAAGCTGTCGTTGTCGGTTCAGGTCCCAACGGGCTCGCCTGCGCTGCCGTGCTCGCCCGCGCCGGAATCAAGGTCACCGTCTACGAGGCCTCGGAGACGATCGGCGGCGGGACCAGAAGCTCCGAGCTGACTCTGCCGGGCCTGCTCCACGACCATTGCTCGGCGGTCCACCCGATGGGTGTTGCCTCGCCGGTGTTCCAGGAACTCGAACTCACCTCGCACGGTCTGGAGTGGCTGTGGCCGGAAGTAGACATGGCTCATCCGCTTGACGACGGCAGCGCGGGAGCGGTCCATCGTTCGCTCGACAGGACAGCTGCCGGTCTGGGTGAGGACGGGCCCGCCTGGAGGAGGCTCTTCGCAAAGCCGTCAGCCGCCTTCGAGAACCTCAGGCACGAGATCCTGGGTCCGGTCATCCATCGTCCCCGCCACCCGGTCGACCTGGCCCGGTTCGGCCTGCCTTCACTACTTTCAGCCACCACCCTGGCCCGTTTCTTTCGCAGCGAAAGCGGCAGGGCCCTGATCGCCGGAGCGGCCGCACACTCCTTCAGCCCGCTCGACCAGCCGATGAGCGCTGCAGTCGGCATGGCCCTGATCGTGTCCGGGCACAGCGGCGGATGGCCTGTCGCGAAGGGAGGCTCGAGGGCGGTTTCGGATGCGCTGGCCGCGGTCATCCTCGCGAACGGTGGCAGTATCGAAACCGGCAGGCGGATCAACCACCTGGACGAGCTTCCCCCTGCCGACGCCGTCGTACTTGACACGGCACCGGCGGGGGTGCTCCGGCTGGCCGGAAACAGGCTGCCGGACCGGATCCGGAAGGCCTACCGCCGCTACCGGTACGGGCCGGGCTCGTTCAAGGTCGACCTGGCGGTCGAGGGTGGAGTCCCGTGGGTCAGCGACGCCTGCCGCCGCGCCGGAACGATTCATGTCGGTGGCAGCCTCGAAGAGATAGCCGAAGCTGAGAAGATGATCAACGGTGGCAGGATGCCCGAGCGGCCCTTCGTACTGGTCTGCCAGCAGTACCTGGCCGACCCTTCGCGCTCGGTCGGGAACGTGCACCCGATCTGGGCCTACGCCCATGTGCCGGCCGGCTACGGACGGGATGTCACCGAAACCGTGATCGACCAGATCGAGCGGTTCGCCCCGGGCCTGAGGGAGCGCATAGTCGGCCGGTTCGTGCGCTCGCCGGCCGGTTTTGAGGACTACAACGAGAACTGCGTCGGTGGCGACATCGCGGTCGGGGCGAACAGCCCGGGCCAGTTGATCATGCGCCCCCGAATCGGGTTCGACCCGTACGCGACCGGCATTCCCGGGGTCTGGATCTGCTCTTCAGCCACCCCACCCGGGGGCGGGGTTCACGGCATGTGCGGGGCCAACGCGGCCAAGGCCGTGATGGCCCACCTTGCGGGCGGCGGCGGGTCCTCCGGACCGCCCCGCGGCCCCGTCGGCCACGGCCTTTCAGTCCCAGGCTGATCGGATCGGTACCCCTTTTGACCGTTGTGAAACCAGATGGTTCTGCAAACCCGAAAACCTACCTACTGCACAGCGGGTGCGGCTTCTCCGACCTCGACTTCACGCAGCCTGTGAGTGTCGATGTCATAGATGAAGCCACGAACCCGGTCCCGGTGGAGCAGGAAATCCGACCGGCGAACCCTGAGAATCGACTGGCGCACGTCGGCCACCGGATCGGTGAACGACTCGATTGCGAAAGCCGGGGCGACCCCGGTGGCCTCCTGGAGTTCCGCTCTGAAGCCGTCGTCGGTCAGCGTCTGCATGCCGCAGTCGGTGTGGTGGATCAGCATCACCCGCTCGGTACCCAGCAGTCGCTGGGAGATCGCCAGCGAGCGGATCACATCGTCGGTGATCACGCCGCCGGCGTTCCTGAGCACATGCGCTTCGCCATCCTGGAGGCCGAGTGCCTGAAAGACGTCCAGCCGTGAATCCATGCAGGTGACGATCGCCAGCCGGCGGGTTGGCTCGAGGCCCAGCTGCCGTTGCGGGGCCGAAGACGCGAACGCCTCGTTGTTCGCGAGCAGTGTTTCGATGACTCTCACGACGCGCAGCCTAGGGAATTACGGTCGCAACGCGCGGCCGGCGCCGGCGCCGGCGCAGCGGCCAGGGCCGTCCTATGGACGGACGAGGGTCTCTACTTGATCGAGATCATGTCGACGACGAAGATCAGCGTGGCGTCGGCCGGGATCGACGGCGGACTGCCCTGGGGGCCGTAGCCGAGGTCCGGCGGGATGATCAGCTCGCGCCGGCCGCCGGCCTTCATGCCGACCAGGCCCTGGTCCCAACCCGCGATCACGGTGCCGCCACCGAGCGTCAGGTCGAAGGGCTCGCCACGATCCCAGGAAGCGTCGAACTCCTCGCCCGTGTCGTAGAGCGCGCCGACGTACTGGACGCTCACTGCGTCGCCATCTTTGGTCGCCGGGCCGGTCCCTTCGACGATGTCGTTGATCACCAGTTCGGTCGGTGCCGGATCAGTCGGGGCCTCAATCGTCGGCTTGACCGTGGTGTCGGTCTGGTCGGCCGAGGACGAACTCTCGTCCGAGCCTCCTGCAATCAGTACCACCGCGACAATCACGGCGAGCAGGGCAGAGGCAGATATGAGAGTGACTATTCGGCGGTCCATGGCGGCCATACTAGTTCGAACCGGGCGCTCCCGTCGCCTTACCGATGCGGAGAGACGGTCCAGCCTTCGGCCGGGCTGACTTCACCCGCGATCATCGCCTTCCAGGTCGCTTCAATTCCCTCCGGGCCGGAAGCCGAGCGGATGTTCAGCCAGGAGCCGCTCGAGTCGATGAACCGGTTCTGGTCCGAGGCGACCCGGCGGCGGACCTCGGCCGCTCCCCAGTCCTCGTTGCGCTTGGCGACCCGGGTCGGAGCAAAGAAGAGCTCCGGAGTCGGGCCGGGCAGCTCGGCGTTGCCACCGGGCGGAGTCAGGTGCTGCCAGTCGGCGGCCCCGACCACGGTGCTGGAAAGCAGCGAGTCGCCGAGGTGGTTGTGGATGCGTCCGCGAAGCCCGGCGTTTCCGGAAAAGTCGAGGTAGGCGGTGTGGACTTCGGGGTCGAGGCTCTCAAGGTCGTCATAGCTGAGCACCCGGTCGTAGTAGCCGGCCCCTTCAGTGAACTCGACATTTCCGGCTGAAGTCAGGCCGACCAGCTCGACCTGCTCGCCGTGGTCACGCTGGATCAGGTAGGCGAGGCTGAGCGCGGTTTTGCTCGAGGCGCTGGAAACGAGCAGGCGGGCGGCCCCGAAGAAGCCTTCATCGTCGAGCCAGTCCATCGCGAGGAACCCGGTGGTGAACAGCGGGGCGAACAGGGCGATGAACGGTTCGCGCTCCGGCGTGTCACCTGAATCGGGCGTGGCGAAGCCGTACCGGTTGTAGATGGCCGGCAGGTCGGCCCGGTGCTGCGCCTCGTCGACGAAGCCTGAGTCCGTGACTTTGCCGGGCTCGAATACGACATGGCTGGCCATCGGGAAGAAGCCGAATACCCGGGCACCGTTCTCGAGGCCGTCGGCCTTCGAGTTGACCACGTCGGCGTAGCCCCAGGCGGGGACTTTGCCCCAGCCTTCTTCGGCAGGGAAGAAGTCGAAGTACTTCATCGCCTCGCCCATCGCCCCGTAGGTGACGTTGTTCGCGGTCACCGAGAAAGTATCGATCGCCAGCAGGGCCTGGCCGTCTTCGAGTGCGACTTCGGCTTCGGCCGGGCCCGTGCGGATTTCAGTTGTGCCGAGGTCATCGCGCCGGACCAGAAAATCGAATGAGTTTTCCATCAGCCGAGCGTACCCGGTGAGCCGCCGCAGGAACAGTCTCGCGCAGTCCCGCGCGCACCTGCGTCGGATTCAGGTCCTGCTCAGTACAACCGATGGTTCGCGGGAAGCGGGGTGCCGTCGGATCAGGTCCGGCCAGAGGCGGCTGGCGATCCGTATCTGGAGCAGGCTGGTGCGGAGCACCGTCTCCCGGGCTGGGTCCCAGCTGAAGTTGTACATCTCGCGGATCTCGCTCGGCAGGAAGCCGATCGAGCTCAGCTTGATCGCCTCGCTGACCGGGGTCAGGACCAGTTTCAGCCAGCCGTCGAAAGGCGGGTCGAAGATGATTCCGGTTGAGCGGTCGCGGACCTCGGGGGATATGTACAGGCTGCCGTCAACCAGCCGGCCGCGCACGTATTCGCGCAGTTCCGGTTCACTCGCCGGCATCGAGTCGGCCGGCATTCCGAGCAGCATCCCGATCTGGCGATAGTCGGACCAGTAAGCCTCACGTTCCTCCGGATCCAGAGCACCGAAGATCCGCTCCCAGTAGAGCAGCGCCGAGTCGGCCAGGGTTGCCAGCGTCCAGAGCATCAGTTCGGGGTCGCTTGCGGAATAGCGGGCACCCTTGGCGATCGGCCCGTACTGCTCCTTCACGGTGCCCTTGACCTTGCGGTGCATCGCCTGGATCTCATCGCCGGTTCGTGTGGCCAGCGCATCGTCGCCGAAATACATGCGGCTCATGCGCTGGTCCGTGCTCATCAGCCGGGTGTGCGGGTCGTCGAACAGGATCGAGTGCTTGCGGAAGCCGACCACAGCAAGCGGGTCACATGCCTGCATCAGCAGTGCCCTGACCCCTGAGAATGCGATCAGCCGCTCGGAGTGGAGCCGCCGGATCATGCTGTCGGCGGGGAAGTAACCGTCAACCTTGCTGGCGGCGACCTCGGACTGTTCGCTGCTGCCGATGCCGAGCGGGGAAAGCAGCCCGAACGCGTTGAGTACGCCGTCCACCGGGTCAGCCCGCCTTCGCAGTTGCGAGCTCTACCGCTTCAGCCGCCTTGCGGCCCGAAACGAGCGCTCCCTGGATCGAGGGCGACTCCCGATGGTCGCCGCAGACGAACAGGCCTGATTCAAGTTCGGGCTGCAGCCCGCCGGAAACAAATCTTCCGGGGCCGAAGTCGGGCAGCGCGTAGTCGATTCGGCGGGTCGCGAGGTGCCGCCAGCCATCGACGGTGTCCCGGCCGAACCAGCCACCCAGCTGGGCTGTGACGGATTCGAGCAGGTCGTCGCGTCGCGCCTGCTCCCCGACCGCGCTGACCGAGATCAGCGAGCGTCCCGGGGGTGCGTAACCGGGGCAGACCGCGCTGGGGATCGCCAGTTCGTTGATCGGTCCTTCGCCAGGCGGCGCGAGAACCAGCAGGCGGCCGTCTATCTCGGATTCCGGTGCGTCAAAGTAGACGCAGGTCGTGGTCCGGTTGACCCCGGGTGGCTCGGTACCGAGCAGTCGGCAGGCTTCACGTTCCTCTGTGGCCACGACCACGGCCGAGGCCGGCCGCCACTCACCATCCTCCAGCCGGAACCCGTCCGGCCGGACCTCGGCGACACGATGGCCGAAGTTGACCGTGCCTGGTTTCAGCCGGTCTGAGAGTTGTGCGGCCATCGCTCCCATCCCGCCGGCCGGCAGCGCTGCGTCACCGGAGGAGAACCAGCGGAAGAAGATCTCCATCAGCCGGCTCGAGGTCTGAAGGTCCGGATCGATGAACACACCTCCGAAGAACGGGCGGAAAAAACGGTCGATCACACCGTCGGAAAAGCCGCGAGCCTCAAGCGCCTCGCGCGCCGTGCGGTCAGTTCGGCTGAGTATGCGAGAAGGCTTTGCGGAGACGAGTTCCTGGCGCATCCAGCCGAGCCGGAGCTTGTCGGCCAGGGTCGCGACCGGCGAGCGCAGCGCCGCCGGGGCGGTCCGTGGCCGCCTGAGCGGGTCGGAGAACCGGGAAAAGCCACCGTCCATCCGGATCATCGCCCCGGGCTCAAAACCGCCCAGCCCGAGCGCGTCAAAATCCAGCGCCCGACGGGCTTCCGGGTAGGCCGTGAGCAGGACCTGAAATCCGCGGTCCAGCAGGAAGCCGTCCTTCTCATCGGTCCGGGCGCGGCCGCCGACGCCGTCCGAAGCCTCGTGGACCTCCACCTTCATACCTTGCTCGGCCAGCAGGCCGGCACAGCGGAGTCCGGCCAGGCCGGCCCCGACGATGGTGACCGGCGCGCCGGTCATTTCGAGGCCAGCGTCTCCTTCAGACTGTGGGCAGCGCGGTCGCCGACCCGCTTGAAGATCAGGCCGAAGAGCGGATCGAGCACGACGGCGATCGACTTCGGCTTGATGTTCGCCTCGTAGGTCACTTCACTGCCGGAACCGTCTGCTGCGATCGTGATCACGTCCTCGATGTCGGCGACGGCCGTTCCGCTGTGGAAGACGATCCTCCCGGGCCGCTGGAGCTCGACCGTCCGGTAGGTGAGGGTCAGGTCACGACCGGCGAACCCGGTGACGACCTTGTACTCGGCCCCTTCGTTCATGGGGTCGCCGCTGACCAGGTCGGACGACTTCGTATTCTCGTCCCATTCGGCAGCGGTTCTGAAGTCGGCGAGGTACTCGAAGGTCATCTCGGGCGACATCGGGCTCTTGGCAGTTGTTCTGTAGGAGGCCATCTAGTCCGAATGATGACTGATCGCCGGCGTCGGCCGACTCGGCGCCGGAGCGGTCACCGCTTCTTCACACCATGAACCGGCAGCCGGGGTAGGTTCGAGTTTCCGTCGAGCGCAACCGAAAGCACCCGAAATCAGATCAACAGGTGTCAACTCGTTTCCTCTCCTTCCTGCGAGTGCGGCACCGTGCGCGACCTGCGTCGCGCGAGAGGATCCCCGGCGGCCGGGGTCCGCGATTTCGGCGATGCCCGGCGCGACAGCCTGGTCCGGGGCCTGAGGGCCCCTCGACCAGGCTGTCGCGAGTTCGGCGGTCCCTTCAGCGCGATCGCCCGGAGGGATCCTCGCTACGATCGTCCGGTGCGCGACAAGCCGGTCGGCCTACTGATCGCCGTGATCGCGGCAGCGGTCCCTCTGGTCATCCTCGGCAACGCGCTGATCGCGCTGCTGATCCCGTGGTTCGCCCACCTGCAGTACGCGCTGCCGGGCTTTCCGGATGACCCCTTCGGCCTGGCGGGCGCTGACCGGGCTTCGCTCGGGGCGACAGGCATCCGATCGATCTGGCCGGTCGGCCCCGGATCCGGCCTCCTCGTCGATGCCAGGTTGCCGGACGGATCGGTGGCTTTCGGCCCGGTCGAGGTCCGACACATGGGAGATGTACGAGCTCTGGTCCAGGCCTGCTTCGTACTCTGGGTGATCTCGATCTTTGCCGGAGCGGCGGCAATCTTCAGGCTTCTGCGGACCGACCGGCGCGACGCCGTCCGTCGGGGGCTCAGGCGGGGCTCGCTGATCACGATTGGCGCGATGGCGGTCATCGGCATCGCGATGCTGGTCAACTTCGACGCAATCTTCGACGGCTTCCACGAAATCTTCTTCGAGCCCGGAACCTGGACCTTCGGCGACGACGAAACCCTGCGCCGGCTCTACCCGGACGCGTTCTGGGGCATCGCCTCCGGCCTGCTGGCGGCGCTCGCCCTCGTACAGGCCGTCCTGCTCCTGTTGCGCACCCGTTCTGCGCCAGTCCGGTGAAGGCGTTGCGTCGGGATCGCTCCGCTCCGGATCTGGAATCGCGGCTTCCGACCGGGCCGGCGCTTACTCTCCCGCGCCGTTGAGTTCATCGCCGCTCACAAACGATTCCGAGGTGTCCGAGGAGGCCACCGCCATGCCAGAGACTCCGGCCGGTTCAGGGCTGCCTCCGTGGCCCGGTGACCGGCCCCTGCGGGACTGGCAGCAGCGGGCCCTCGAGGCTGTCCGCTGCCACTCGCGTCCGGGCTTTCTCGCCTCGGCCACTCCTGCCGCGGGCAAGACCACCTTTGGCCTGAGGGTGGCGCACGAGATGCTGAGCAGCGGACGGGTGCGACGGGTGGTGGTGGTTGGTCCCACCACGCATATCTGCCGCCAGTGGGCCGCGGACGCCGCCCGCTACGGGATCGACCTTGAGCCGAACCGGCCGAACGCCGACGGTCCCGAGACCTCGGACTTCCACGGGGTCGCGGTCACCTACCAGACGGTCGCCGCCGGCCCGGCCCTTCATGAGGCTGCCGCCCGGCGAACGACTCTGGTGATCGCGGATGAGCCGCATCACATGGGCGAGCAGGCCAGCTGGGGCACGAGCGCCAGGCGGGCCTTCGGCGAGGCGACTTTCAGGTTGCTGCTCTCGGGCACGCCGTTTCGCTCCGACGACAAAGCGATCCCGTGGGTCCGCTACGACGATGACGGGCTTAGCACCGCCGACTTCACCTACGGCTATCCGGAGGCTCTGATCGACCGGGTCTGCCGGCCGATCACCTTCCTTCCGTACGACGGCGAAATGGAATGGATCAGTGACGGTCGGATGCGATCCGCGGATTTCGACCTGGTCCTGCCGGCCGCCGAGTCGGCCCGCCGGCTTCGGACCGCGCTCGACGCAAGCGGGGAATGGATGGGCCATGTGCTGGCCGATGCCGACGCCCGGTTGAGTGAAGTGAGGGCAGCCGGTCATCCCGACGCGGGCGGACTGGTGGTGGCCTCCGACCAGGACCACGCCCGGGCAATCGCCCGCCGGCTCAGCCTCGTCTCCGGAGGGCCCCCCGAGATCGTGATGAGCGACCAGCCCGGCGCCAGCGCCCGGATAGCTTCGTTCGCTGCCTCGGACGAGCGGTGGCTGGTCTCGGTCCTGATGGTCTCCGAGGGCGTGGACATCCCGAGGTTGAGAGTGGGTGTGTACGCGACAGCCGCCAGGACGGAACTCTTCTTCCGCCAGGTGGTCGGCCGGTTCATTCGGACGACCACCTCGCCGAAGAGGCAGATGAGTTACCTGCTGCTGCCCGCCGACGGACGGCTGAAGCAGCTCGCGTTCGAGATCGAGCGGGAACGACGACACGCGATCGACCTCGCACCCGGTCTGAACGACGAACTTGAGGAGCTCGACGGCGAGATCCCGGAGCGCTCCGAGGAGGGGCAGCGTTTTGAGGCACTGAGCTCGACCGGAGCCGAGCTTGACGAAGCGATCCTTGCCCAGACGACGATGCAGCTCTTCGCCATGGATGACATCGACGCAGGCCCGGACCCGGTCTCGGCGGTGACCGGAGAGGCGATCGGGTCAAGGCCCGCGCCGGCCGCGTCAACGGCCTTGCCGCGAGTCGGCGCTACCGGATCGATACGGTCCGGCGCTTCGCCTCAACCCGGGGGACCGGAGAGGGAGTCGGCTTTCGCAGCCAGGGAACGGCTCAGGGCCGAGCGCCGAACCATGGTCGCCGATGTGTCCCGGAGGACGGGGGAGAGCCACCGCGAGGTTCACGCCCGAATCAACCGGATGACCGGCGCGACGGCCGTCGGCAAGGCGACGCGTGAGCAGCTCGAGAAGGGCAACGCCATACTGCTGCGTGATCTGTCCTGATGGCCCGCGTCGATCCCGAATTCAGATTCGAGACCAGTACCTCCCAGGCGCGTGCCTGGGGCAAGACCCTGCGGGCGGACATGCCGCGCAGCCGGCACGGCGAGTTCAACGCCGACGATCGCGATCCGGTGTCGATAGTCGAGCGCCAGAATGTCTCGCGCCTCCAGAACCTGATCCCGGTGAGGATCGGAAGGATGCTGGAGTCGCCGTTTGCCTTCTACCGCGGGACCGCCGCGGTGATGGCCCACGACCTCGCCCCCGAAGCCCGTACCGGTGCCTTTGTCGTCAGCTGCGGCGATGCGCACGTCGCCAACTTCGGCTTCTTCGCCAGCCCTGACCGGCGGCTGCTTTTCGACCTCAACGACTTCGACGAATCCGCCCCGGCACCCTGGGAGTGGGATGTCAAGCGGCTCGCTGCCAGCGTCACGATCGGATTCCGTCACAACGGCTTCAGCGAGGAGCAGGCGTTCGAGGCAACCCGGGCCACGGTCTGCTCTTACCGCTCGACCCTGCGCGAGCTGCACCAGTTGTCGGCCCTCGAGCGCTACTACTTCCGGGTCGAATACGAAGAGCTGGAGGCGGTGGCCACGGGTGAGGGCCTCGAGCAACTTCGAAGACTGAACAGGAAGGCGCGAAAGAAGAACTCCACGCGGGTGTTGCACCAGATAACCACCAGCGACGAGGACGGAACTCCGAAGATCGTCGACCAGCCACCGATCCTCCAGCACTACACCGAGATGGACAGTGGGGAGGTGGCGCATGTGCTGGAGCGCTACATGAAGACTCTGCGCCCGGATCTCAATCTGGTTTTCTCCAAGTTCCACTTGGTTGACTACGCACTGCGAATCGTCGGCGTCGGCAGCGTCGGCACCCGGTGCACGATCGCCCTGATGCTGGGTCCATCGGATTTCCCGCTCTTCCTTCAGCTAAAGGAAGCCCAGCCATCGGTGCTCGAGACCTATGGCCGGATCAGTCCGATGCCTGTCCGTGGCCTCGGCGACCGCGACCGCAAGCTTGAGGGCTACCGGGTCGTTTCCTGCCAGCAGGTGCTTCAGGCCGCCTCGGACCCGTTCCTCGGCTGGGTCAGATCCCGGACCGGACGGGACTTCTACGTAAGGCAGTTTCGCGACATGAAGAGCACGGTCAATCTCGATGCGCTGCCCGCAAGCGTCTTCTCCACCTACGGGATCCTCTGCGGCAGGTTGCTCGCCCGGGCCCACAGCCAGAGCCCCGGTTCGGCGGCGATCACCGGATACCTCGGGCAGTCGCAGATCTTCGACCTCGCGATCGCCGCCTGGGCGAAGAGCTACGCCGAGCAGTCCGAACGCGACTACGAGGCCCTGGAAGAGGCGGTCAGGACCGGCCGCCTGCCGGCCGAGCGCGGCGTCTGAGCTGCAGCAGGCGCTGGGGCGGCCGAGTCCGGAGGCAGGCCGTTCGGAACCGTCAGGCTGACCAGTAAGCGCCGATCCTTGCGGTGAAGGCGGCCGGATCCTCGGCGTACAGCCGTCGCGCGATCGGCAGGCAGTCGTCGAGCAGCCCCCTCTGGCGGCCTTCGATGGTCTCTGCCAGGACTGAAAAATCCTCCTCGTCCCACGACCCGCCGTCTTCGGCCGGAGTGTGGCGCGTTTCGATTTCGTCCAGCAGTACAGACAGGTCGTTGTAGTCGCCGAGCAGGTCGGCCAGGCGGCTGGATTCATCCTCCGGCCCTTCAAGCCCGGCCGGCCACGCTTCACGCAGAAGTCTCGTCGCATACCAGAGGTCCTTGACCCGCTTGCGCCAGTCGTGCATGATTTCGGACTCGGGCGACTGGTCCCGCCGGAGCTGCTTTTCTACGCTCGTCAGGTCCTTGCGGCCAGCGGCGTAGCAACGTTTCAGGCCCGGCTCGAAAAGCCGCCAGCCCGAGTTTTCCAGGGGCCAGTCCGGGATTCTCCGGCCTCCTTCCTCGATCCGGTCGGCGGCTTCACTGATCGCGCCTTCAATCGAGGTTTCGCCTTCCGACGAGGCGAGCCGGCGGCGCCGGGCGAGGTCGCTGACCAGGCTGTCAACCGGTGGACCGCCCTCCGGGTAGTCCTCGAGGACCGAGTCGAGAGTCCCGGCCAGCACTTCGGAGTCGCGTGTCGCCGAGAGCAGCCGGGCGGCATCGCGGTAGCGGCGGTTCTCTTCGCGGTAGGTGTTCTTGCCGAGCTCGTCGCGGACCAGACGCAGCACCGATCTCATCTTCTTCATGTCTTTCCGGGTGGTGTGCACCGCAGTCGCTCTGTCCTCTTTGGCACCCTGGCGCAGGCTGCTCACTGCCGAGTCCACCCGGCCCCGGGCCACCCGGCGAACGCTCTCAACTGGATCCTCCCGGTCGAGTCGATAACGCGACGAATCCGGCCTGCCGGCCTCTGCTGCGACAGTTACCCCAGGCCCCAGGGTCGGCGTCGATGAGTCACCACCCGTGTCTTTGCGTACCGCATTTTTTCGCTCGGAAATGTCCCTGTAGGGCCCGGAAGGGGGTCCGGGTTCACCGATCGCGATCGAAAACTCGGCGATGTCGCTTTGGCCCGGTTCGACGGAGGTCAGATCCCGGCCGCTCACCAGGGCGTTGCTCGGGGCCTTCATCGGTTCAAAGCAGATGAAATTCTCATTCACCGGCGAATAGACCTGGGCAGCGTGGAATCCGCGTTCGAAGCAGACCGTGATCTGGCGCCGGCTGTCGGCGACCGAGAACGCGGCACCGTGGGTCACGCCCGAAAAGGCGTCGTCGTAGTCCCGGTCTTCGAGCGGGCCTTCGAAGGCTTCGCTCTGCTCGCTGTTGCCGGTCGGGATGTGGCGGGTATCCGTCTCAAGACCGAGCATGGCGGGCAAAGCCACGGTCCAATCTGCACGCTCACTGCCGGGCAGCGTGAGGTACGGATGGAATCCGTAGGCGAGCGGCACCGCGAGGTCGCCGGTCGCGGTCACCGTGGTTCGCACGGTCAGCCGGGAACCTGTGAGGCAGAACTCCAACTCGACCCGGTGCGGAAAAGGAAAGGTTCGCAGCAGTTCGGGGTGCGCGCCGAAGTCGAGGGTCGCCTTGACCGAAGCCGAGCCGAGGTCGTCTTCGGCCCGCGCCTCTGCCACTTTCCAGAGCGATGAAGCGGCCAGCGTGCCGTGGATCGCGAGGCCGTTCTCGTCCCGCTTGACGCGATAGGCCCCCGGCTCGATTCTCGTCGGCCGGGGGCCGAACTTCCACGAGTCGCGGGCCAGGCGGTTGGCCCAGGGATAGAGGATCGGGATGCCCAGCGTGCTGCCGGCTTCGACGTATTTGCCGAGCCCCTCACGCTGGTCGAGGAACTCTTCGCCCTCGAAGGTCAGCGAAACGGCGATCATGCCCGCCCCCGGGACGAAGGTCGCCGAAAGGCCGCCACCGGAATCGAGCCTGATTGCTTTGAACGCCATGGAGTAATGATGAACCATGGATGGCGACCGGGTGTTAACGAAATCCGAGCGGAGCGGGGAGAGGGATTGAGCGGCCGCGGCCCGTACGCGTCGCTCGCTCGCGCGGCGGCTTCAGCTCTGGATACCAGGGTGGACAGCATCAGTCCGTGTGCGGGCGGAGACATCAACCTCGCCTTTCGGCTTGATCTGGCCGACGGCCGCGCCGCTTTCCTCAAGACCCGGCCCGGGGCGACTGCGGATGAGTACCGCTCCGAAGCTGCCGGGTTGCGGTGGCTGGCGGAGCCCGGTGGGCTCGGTGTGCCGGACCCGCTTGCGGTTATTGACGACGGGCCCCACGCGGGCCTGCTGATCGAGTGGGTGGAGCCGGGCGGACCGCTCTCGCCGGCCGGTCAGGAGGAGTTCGGCCGAGGTCTGGCCCGGATTCACACGGCCGGAGCCGAGGCTCATGGCGTCGTGCCGCCTGGCGCCCCGGGGCGGGACCTGCGTCTGGGCGAAGCCGTCCTTGTTTCGCCCGCCGATCCCGGGCCGGAGACTTCGTTCGCAGCCGTCTACGTTGGCCGGATAGATGCGCTGGCCCGGCAGGCGGTCGATATCGGCAACCTCGACCAGGAAGGGGCGGCGGTACTGGGGCGGCTGAGCGACAGGATGGAAGATCTTTGTGGGCCTCCGGGGCCGCCCGCGCGGCTCCACGGGGACCTCTGGAGCGGCAACGTCATGGCCGGTCCGGGCGGTAGGCCATTTGTCATCGACCCGGCGGCCTACGGCGGGATCAACGAGGTCGACCTGGCGATGCTGGAGCTTTTCGCTTCACCGTCACCCGGCTTCTACGCCGCCTACGCGGAGGTCGGACCACTCGACCCCGGGTACCGCGAGCGCATCCCCCTCTGGCAGGTTCAGCCACTGCTAGTGCACGCCGTTCTCTTCGGCGGCCACTACGGGTCTGCCGCGGTAGACGCGGCATCCCTGTATGTGGCCTGACGGGTGCGTCGATGGCCGCTAGGCTCCGTGTATGAATCTAAACTCGGTACTGAGTCATCTGCGCTCCAACGCTGTCGCTTACCTCGCCCTGTTCGTGGCGCTGGGCGGCACCTCCTACGCGGTCACTGACGGTGGCGGTCGAGCGGCCTCTGCCGACGCGGGCGGCAAGCGCGTTTACGCGTGTGTCACCGCGGCTTTCGGGACCCTCAACCTGAGTTCAGCCGACGCGCAGTGCCCGCCGGGCCAGCGCAAGATCTCCTGGGGCGCCCGCGGTCCCAAGGGTGAACGCGGCGATCGCGGTCCGAGGGGCCAGCGTGGCCTTTCCGGTCCGAGGGGCCAGCGTGGCCTGAAGGGTCCCGCAGGACCGCAGGGGTCGGTGGGCGTACCGGGCCAGAACGGCGCAACCGGCCAGAACGGCGTACCGGGTCAGAACGGCGCAACCGGCCAGAACGGCGTACCGGGTCAGAACGGCGCAACCGGCCAGAACGGCGCAACCGGACCGGCCGGACCTCCCGGGCCGACCGGGGTGATGGGGCCGACCGGAGCGACTGGCCCGACCGGGTCCGCCGGAACGACCGGGTCCGCCGGAACGACCGGGTCCACCGGAATGACCGGGCCCTCCGGGCCGATCGGATCCATGGGGTAGGCCCGGGCGATCGGTCAGACCGGCCCGACCGGGGTACAAGGGAGCGGGTGGGGGCTCAGCGCTGACCGTGCCCGTCAGGTTCCGGCGCCGCAGGCCACCAGTCCGAATTCCCTCGCCTGCTTGTTGGCCACCTGAAAGGCTGCCGGCGCTTCTTCCACAGTGGGGTCCTCCTTGAGCTGGGCGATTCCTTCCTCGAGCGCGTCGTAGATCTCCGTAGTCGTCTCCTCGTCGCCTTCCGGCGGGGTGAGGGCCCGAAGGGCTGCCAGCTGGTCTTCAAGGTTCGGGATGGCTTCTTTCGCGGAGAAGGCGTTTATCTGCTCCGGGGTCGGCGGCTTGGCGCCAAAGGTCTCCTGGATTTTCTGGTTAAGGGCTTTGTCAGCGTCACGGCAGATCGCGTCGGCCTGGCTTATGTACTCGGCCTTGCTCGGAGTGTCGCTGCTTGCGCAGCCGACACCAATGATCAGCGCGACGGGCACCAGCAACAGGAGAAAGCGCTTCGCATGCAATTCGGAGTCCTCTCGGTAGTGGGGGGCGACCGACCGGACGAATCCGGAACAGGCCCTCAATCCGAGTTCAGACTAGCGGCCGGAGAAGCGGGCGTGGCCCGGACCCTTCTCGAGGAAGGTGCGGACCGCTGCCGCCAGGTCTTCACTGGCGAAAAGCCCGGCTGCGTCGCGGCGGGTTACCCGGTCCGCTGCCGGCACACCACCCTCGACGTACGCCCGGACGATGCGCTTGGTCATCGCGTGGGCCAGGGTTGGTCCTTCGGCCAGACGCCGGGCAAGTGAGCTCGCCCGGTCGGAGAGCTGGTCGTCCGGCAGGACCTCGTTGACTACGTTCCAGCGCTCGAGGGTCGCTGCGTCGAACAGGTCACCGGTCATCACAAGCTGGCGGGCCCTGCCTGAGCCCGCACGTTCCGCCAGTCGCTGAGGGCCACCCATCGACGGCGTGAGGCCGACCACGATTTCGACCAGGCCGAAGCTCGCCGACTCAGAGGCCAGGATCAGGTCGCAGGCCAGCGAGAGTTCAAAGGCGGCGGTCAGGGTCAGTCCGTGGGCGGCGAAAACCACCGGCAGAGGCAGGGCTTCAATTCGATCGACAAGGCCGAGCAGGTCTGACCAGAGCATTGAGGCCCTGGCCGGGCTCAAGCCTTCGAACTCGGCGACGTTGACCCCGCCTGACACCACCTTGCCTTCAGCGCGGATCAGCAGTGCCCGGGGAGGATCGGCCGTCACGGCCTCGATCGCCGCGTTGAGGCCGGCGATCATCGCGGCATCGAAGAGGTTCAGCGGCGGGCTGTCGATCGTGATGGTGGCCAGCGGGCCGTCGCGGTCGAGCGTTATCGGGTTCAAGCGGCTTCCTTTCCACGCAGTGCGAGTTCCAGTTCGAAGCGTGAGCGGGGGTCGTCGAGCGAATCACCGAACAACTCGCGCAGCCGCGCGACCCTGTAGCGGGCCGTCTGCGGATGAATGTGGAGCGCGCGCGCCATCTCGGCGGCGTTGCCGCGGTGATCGAGCCAGGCAGCTGTAGTTTCGGCCATTCGTGTCTTCGCGTTCGGGGTCAGGCCCTCGAGCGGAGCCAGCCGGCTGCGTCCGAGGCGGGAGATCAGATCCCGGCTCTCGAATAGCGCCAGGTCAGCCAGGTGCTCGTCGGCCCTTGCCAGGCCGGCATTCCGGATGGCGCCCGCCTCGATCGCCCTCAGCGCGCTCTTCGCAAGTCGCCAGGAGGTGTGTAGTTCCCCCACTGCCATCTCGGGTCCGAGCCCGGCGGGTCCTGTGCCGACGGCCTTGCGGAGGAGCCTGAGCCGACCCGGGCCGGCAGCGTCCGGGATCACGATGCAGCCAGTCGCATCGACCATGGCCGAGATCACCTCGATCGGGAGGAAACGGGTGATCTCGGCCAGGTCGCGCTCGTGACAGGAAAGAGTGGATGCCCGCTCTGGAACCTGCCATCCGGCAGCGGCAGAGAGCGAGTCGAGTTCGGGGCCGGCCATCGGCGGGCGGCGGAGCAAGGCGGCGACCAGGCGGCGCTCCAGGCGGAGCCTCTCGCCGAGTCCTTCGGACTGCGCTTCGGCATAGCCCTCGGTCGAATCAGATGAGAGCTCATTGATGTAGACGAAAATCGATTCCGCAAGCAGGCTCAGCGTCTTGCCGTCCAGATCCGCTTCGAGGCTGGCGGCGGCGATCCGGCGCCAGGCGATCCTCGCCCCGACCCGGTAGGCAGCCTGGAGGGAATCGAGAGCTCGTCCGTTCTCGAATTCGCCTCTGCCCAGGCCGACATAGACGCTGCGCGACGGTCCGCGGTCGGCATCCGGATTCCGGATCAGGCCAACGAACTGCCTGAGGGCCTCGGTCACGCCCACGTGAACGCCTCTGCCGAACGAACCCTCAAGGGGCATCGCGTAGCCCGGCACCTCGCGGCCGATCGTCTCGAGGATTTCGGCGGCGACGGCCGGCAGCTCCGGCTCAATCACATCCGCGACTTCGGGCTGAAGGCCCCTCCATGGTTCTCGATCGAAAGAAGTTATAACTCAACTTATAACAACTGCTGCGGATGCTTTGTAGATTGGCTAAGAACTTTGCTTCTGTTTACAAATATAATGAGTCCATGCGCGAGCCAGCAGCAGCCGGGGAGTCAGCAGTAGCCGGGCCTCGCCGGCCGGAACCGTCCGAGGTCGCCATCAGGCCCGAGATGGCGACGGTCGACAAAGTCGCCAACGTCGTCTCGATCGCCCTCCCGTTCATTGCCATGCTCGCCGCGATCGTGGTCTTCTGGAACCAGTTCGTCAGTCTCACCGACCTTTTGATCCTCCTGGCCATGTACGTGCTGACCGCACTGGGGGTGACCGTCGGCTTCCACAGGTTGCTCACCCACCGTGCCTTCCAGACCTACAAGCCGGTCGAGTACGGCTTCGCCGTTCTCGGTTCGCTGTCGGTGCAGGGACCGGTCAACACCTGGGTCGCCGACCACCGAAAGCACCATGCGCACACTGACAAAGAGGGCGACCCGCACAGCCCGCACGTCGGTCACAGTGACGGCGTAAGGGGAGTGATCGAGGGCCTCTGGCACGCCCACATCGGCTGGTCGATGACGGACCACGGCCTGGCTGACGAAAAGAAGTACGCCCGGGAACTCAACGAAGACCCCGGAATGAGGTGGCTCAGCAAGTACTTCCTGGTGTTCCTGGTCATCAGCCTGGCGATCCCGACAGCCGCCGGATACCTGATCTCCGGCACTCTGGCCGGTGCCGCAACGGGGCTGCTCTGGGGCGGGCTCGTGAGGATCTTCCTGGTCCACCACATCACCTGGAGCATCAACTCGGTCTGCCACTTCATGGGCACGCGCCGGTTCGACACCGACGACCAGTCGACCAACGTCTTCTGGCTGGCCCTGCCTTCCTTCGGTGAATCCTGGCACCACAACCATCACGCCTTTCCGCGCTCGGCCGACAACGGGTTGCGGCGGCGCGAGCTGGATCCTTCGGCCTGGGTCATAACCGGTCTTGAGAAGGCCGGCCTCGCCTGGAATGTGGTCCGGATCACCCCGGAGCGCCAGCAGCAGCGACTGGTGCCCGGCGGGCCTTCCGGGACTTCATGAACGAATTGTTCACGGATGCCTTGAATCTGTGTATGCTGGCCGGAGGGTAGGGAGATGAAGTTCAAAGGAGGAGATCTATGGGTATGAAGAAGAAGCTTGTTTCGTTTGCTGCGGTAGTCGTAGTGGCGGGAGCCATCGGAGCCGCGCCGGCAAGCGCCTCCGCACCATCCGTTCCTGCGATCCCGAACGCGGCCAGTCTGGCCGGTCTCTGCAAGTCCGTGCCGCAGCCGTCGCTGCAGGCGGCCTGCAACCAGGGCGTGGCCAAGATCGGCGCCTGCGCGTCGGCCGGAAACACCAAAGCGCTGGTTTCGTGCCTGAGCAAGGCTCTCGGTGGCGTCAAGCTGCCTGGCGTTGGCGGCCTGGCCGGCTTCAAGCTGCCGAGCCTCAGTGGTCTGGGCGGGAGCGGTCTCGGCGGGCTCAAGCTGCCTGCCGGTCTCGACCTCTCCAAGCTGCTCAATGGCCTGAAGCTCTGATCCAGACCACATAACCGCTCGAGGAATCGAGCAGTTGTTGAGCACCGGGGCGCCCTGCGCCCCGGTGTTTTTCTTTTCGTGGGGCTGCCACCTCGCCCGCAAGGCTGTCGATGCTGGTCGGCGTGCGGTAGCTTGGGGCGGTATGGGCACGGCACTACAAGGGGATCAATGAACCTTCTTTTCAGACCGGTCGGCATCATCGCCGGCATCATCGCCGGCATTCTGGCCAGGAAGATCTTCGACGCCAGCTGGCGCCTGATCGACGGCGATCAGCCACCGGAGGCAGGCGAGCGCTACATCTCCACCGGCAAGCTTGTGCTCTCGCTGGTACTTGAGGGGGCCATCTTCGCCCTGGTCAAGGGACTGGTGGACCGCGGTGCACGAAAGGCGTTTGCCAACTACACCGGCGCCTGGCCAGGCGCGGACAACTCAGTCGAGTAGGCCCTTCGAGCCACCTCGTTCAGGAGCGAAGGCGGGCTTGGGTACTCAGGTCTTCGGAGGACCGGTGAAGGCCTTGCCGACCAGTTCCTGAACACGACCCCGGTCTTCCCTGCGGACCATCGGGGCGTCTTTGGTAGGCACGACCAGACTGAAGAACTCCTTGCGCTCTTCTTCACTCAGGTTGTTGTAGAGCCGCTTCGTATGGTGACTCAGCCACTGCGCGCGCATCCAGACGGCGGGCCAGTCGACCCGCTTCGCAAAGTCCCAGGCCTGGGCGGTCACTGCCGCCGCCGCACCAGCCTTCGCCGCTTTCGACTTCTTCGCAGCCACCCCGTCAGGCCAGTCTTGAGATCGTGAATCTGCGGGGGCCTTTCGGAGTGCTGACCTCGACCTCGTGACCGACCGAACGGTTGCGCAACGCCTGGCCGACCGGTGATTCGGCAGACAGCCGGCCTTCGGCGAGACTGGCCTCGGTCGAACCGACCAGGGTCCAGGTGTGCTCGCGGCCTTCGGAGTCCGTTATGACGGCGGTTCGCCCGAAGCTGAAGGTGTCGGCCGACTCCTTGTCAACCTGGACAACGACCGCGTCGCGAAGGCGCTCACGCGCCCGCTGGATCCGGGTCTCAAGATGCGCCTGGTCCTCTTTGGCGATGTGGTACTCGGCGTTCTCCTTGAGGTCCCCCATCGCGCGCGCGACTTTGAGCCGCTCGGAAATCTGTTCCCGCCCGGGGCCCTCCATCTCTTCGATGTCGGCCTTCAGCGCGGTCAGACCTTCGGCCGTAATCGACTCGCCCGGTGCTTCGTTTGTGCTCATGTCTTCACCTTAGCTGCTACAACGACGGGCCCGGATTGCCGCAAGTGGTTCGGCCCGGGCCCCGGGCTATTCTTATGCGTCAGTGGTGCTCAGGTGGTCTCGATCGTGAGGATCGGAACCGATGTGGGCTGCTCGCTGCCACCCTTGGGCTCGACGCTGACCATCACCACATCGACACCGTTCAGATCGGGAATGCTGGTTGTCGCTGTGCCGTCCTTGCGAGGAGTGAAGAGGGAGTCGGTCGCTTCGATCGACTGTCCCTTCTGAACCCATGCCTGGTAGACCTCATCGTCAGGTAGCTTCATCAGGTTCGTGACCTTGAGCGTGCCCGACTGACCGGAGATGACCATGGTCGCATCGGCGTTGCCACTGTTTGAACTGCCTGTCAGGACCCGCTGGGCCACGACCGTACCCTCACTACCACTGTTGTCCCGGCCGTTGAAGGCGTAACCGACGATCACACCGGCGAACAGAACCGCGGCCAATGAGCCAAGGATCGCCGGCCGCAGCAGCTGGCCGAAGTCGAGCCAGGACCGCTTGGGTGCCTTGAATGCGTTCTCCTGGCGCTCGCTGCCGAGCACCGGTCCAGGTTCGTCGGCCCGGCTGGCGGGGGCCGGCTGGGTGGCGGGGTTCTGGGTGGCGGGGTTCTCGGCGAGGTCGGCTTCGACCGCCGCCATCAAACGCACCTTCAAATCCGGTGAAGGTTCGACCTGCTTGACCTGACTGACCAGTTCTTCCCTGGCCGACTCCAGCCAGCGCAGTTCTGCCTGGCACTCGGCACATCCACCGAGGTGGTATTCGAGGTCGGCACGCTCGCCGGGGCTGAGCGCTCCGAGGAGGAAAGGCGGCAGTTCTTCCTTCCAGCTTTCATGACTACGGGGGCTCATGCGTTCACCCGCCCTTCTTCTACAAGTCCGCCTCGGATTCTTTCAAGCCCGAGCCGCATTCGGCCCTTGACTGTGCCCAGAGGCAAGTCGAGCATCGAGGAAATTTCCGACTGGCTGAATCCGCCGAAGAAAGCGAGGTTGATCACCTTCGACTGCTTTTCAGGAAGTTCGGAGATCACCGTACGCACTTCGTGCTGGGTCTCCCTTCGCATCACCTGCTCGTCGGTCCGGTTCTCGGACGAGCGGCTCTCCAGCACGCCGTCGTCATCGGAATCGAGCGTGGGGGTGCGGCTTGCTTTGCTTCTCAAAGTGTCGATCGCGCGATTGCGCACGATTCCCAGGGCCCAGGCGCCGGCGCTGCCGCGGGTCTGGTCATATCGTTCGCCGCTCTTCCAGATGGAGAGGAAAGCTTCCTGGACTGTGTCTTCGGCGGCGCTGCGTTCGCCGATCACGCGGTAGGCAAGGGAGAATGCGCGGCGTTCGAAGCGATCGTAGAAGGCTTCGAAGGCGATCTGGTCGCGCTGCCCGACGAGGGTGAGCAACTCTTCGTCGTCCAGCTTTTCAGCAGCCTGGGGATTGATCGTCTTCACTTTGCCTTCGTCCTCATCTCTCTTCGAAGTATCGAGCAACGGTACGCCGGACGTGATTCATTGCGATGCCTGCTGATGCCTACGCGGTGGTTCGCCGAACGGATCAATCGGCTGGAGGTTTCTGTGGTGTGGAGGTCAAGCGGCGCCTGGAACGCCCCGGGCGCCGGCTGGCCGATCTCTTCGGCCGGCGTAAGGCCTTCTTCCTGGGGGCTGATCCTCGGCATCGCCGGCATCGGCAACGCAATTGGTCCGATGCTGGGCGGGGCCCTCACCGAATACCTGAGCTGGCGCTGGATCCTCTTCCTGAACGTGCCAATCGCGCTGGCGGCGATCGCCGTCGTCTACGCCCTGATCCACCAGCCGAAACCCGATACCGCCGACCGGAAACTCGACTTCGGCGGAATGATCACGGTAACCCTCGGCCTGGTCATTCTTATGGTCGCGCTGGACCAGGTGGTCGACTACGGCTGGGCGGATCCGCGCATCATCGCCGCGGTGATCGCTTCGGCGCTGCTGCTGCTCTGGTTCGTCCTGATCGAGCGCCGTTCAGGCGAACACGCACTGATTCCGGACGATATCTTCGGGAACCCCGGATTCCGGGCCGCCTGCATCGCGATCCTGGGGATTTCGGCCACGTTCTTCGGTTCGCTCTTCTTTCTGCCGCAGTACATGCAGAAGGAGTTTGGCTATTCGGCATTCGAGTCTGGCCTGGGCCTGCTGCCCTTCATGGCGATTTTCGCGGCGACCTCCTTCGTTGCCGGCCCTCTTTACAACCGCCTGGGTGGAAAGCTGATCGTCACGACGGGGGCCGGCTTCATCGCCGCCGGGGCGCTGCTGATCAGCTTCGGCATCCAGAGCGGCGGCAGCCTCGGTTCGATCGTTCCCGGGATGGCCGTGCTCGGTATCGGCGTGGGCCTTTTCTATTCGTCGGCAACCACCATCGCCGTCACCTCGGTCGATGAGTCCCGAAGCAGCCTCGCGGGTGGCATCATCTACATGTTCCAGGTGGCCGGAGGTTCGGTCGGCCTTGCCCTGACAACCACCGTGTACGCCTCGCAGTCCGGACTCATCGACGGGCTTCATGCGGCATTCCGCCTTGACTTCGCGCTGGCATTCGTCGGCTTCCTGATAACCCTCTTCTTCGTCGGTGGGCGCCTGGGTCGCGGGCGGGCCGAAACACACTGAGGTACAGCGGATAAAGGTTTCGTTAAACGTCAACCGATCGTTTCGGCGCCTCCGTAGGGCGGGTGTAAGGCAAACCATTTACGGAGGTAGTAGAGATGTTCTCAGAAGCAATACTCATGAAGGACCGAGGCATTGCGCGCCTGGCGGGGGCCGGTCTTGTCCCTCTCGCCGCGCTCGCAGTAGCGCTCTTTTTCGCACCCACCGCATCAGCGAACCCGATCGCCAGCGGATCCACCGCCCTCAAGCTCGACAAGGGTGTGACCAAGGTTCTGAAGCAGAACAAGGTCAGGGTCACCCCGATCGGGCCGGCCACGGTTCAGGGCGGCGCAGTCAGCTTCCCGATCACCGGGGGCAGCCTTGACCCGTCGACCGCGGTCGGCACCATCCGGCATTCGGGCGGACTGCGGTTCAAGGTCGGCAAGCGTCAACTGGTGACCCGCTCGTTCACGGTCAAGACCGGTAAAGGCAATGTGCTGATCGCCAAGGTTGGTCGTGCCAGTGTGCCGCTGCTTTCACTCGACCTGAAGAAGGCAAAGGTCAGCCGAAACGGCCTCGGCATCACTGTGCGCAGCGTCGGTGTATCACTGACCGGCGTAGCCGCCCGGGCTCTGAACAGGACCTTCAAGGTCAAGCTGTTCAGCAAGGGCCTGAAGCTGGGTTCGGTCGTCGTGAAGACGCAGCCGTCATCGGTGAAACTGGCCGCTGAAGGCAGCACTGACCTGACCCTGGATCCGGCAGCCGCCGGAGCCCTCACCTCGCTCGGAGTCGCAGTGGCGCCGATCGGGCCGGCGACAGCGTTGCCGGGTGGTGAGATCTCG
>Ga0209181_10000502_pt1 | contig 72976 bp, 66 predicted proteins | sample MAT05_FD_187208 | JGI IMG/M metagenome (GOLD analysis project Ga0209181, IMG submission 187208) | Freshwater microbial communities from Lake Fryxell liftoff mats and glacier meltwater in Antarctica - MAT-05 (SPAdes) (version 2) | ecosystem: Environmental > Aquatic > Freshwater > Ice > Liftoff... | reverse complement strand
CTAAGTCGGACTCGGGGCGGCGTGGGCTTGAGTCGGCTTTTTGTTTTGGGGGAAGAGTTTGTCTATTACGACTGCCAGTATGCGATACGTCAAAAGAAAAAGTAAACTGCCGGCGGAAATCCAATAATAGTTTTGCGCCCAGCCCGCGCTGGTATCTGTGCCGCTGAACAGGCCGTGAAAAATTGCGAGCAGGTACATTCCAAAGCTGCCATAATGCAGGAAGCGCCATGATTTCTGCCCAATAAGCGGGCGGATGTAAAAAGAGAGCGCGAGGATGGCCCAGATATAAAATGCGATCTGACCGAGGCCGACCCAGAATGGACGATAGTCTACGGTGCTGAATGGGATGAGCAACTGCAACAGTGTGAAGTTGATGTAATGATCGCCGAGAATTACGATGGCATGAAATACAGCAAACGCCAAACCCAGCAAACTGACGTATTCATGTAACGCGAATGCAGCGGGCGCGCCAGGCCACAAGCGTGCCATTTTGTTGGAGATGCCAAGACCGAGCGCCATGGAAATCCAGAGCAGGCTTAAGGAAACAAAAGCTGTGCCGCGCGAGAGATACCAATAGGCTTTGGGAGCGTTGCCGCCAAGTGAGAATGACATGTTGGGCAGCCAGGTGGGCAGGATTAAAACGGCAATCAGTAAGCCGACTATCATGGCGACAAGGAAGGTCAAAAATGATTGGATGTTTACGGATGATTCATATTCAACAGGTTCGGATGAGTGTACTGACATGAGGTACTCCTTACAAATATTTTTTGGAATGCGGACTGAAGTCCGCGCTCCATGCGGCTTATAAATATTTATGGATGCGCTGGCTGTAGATTGTGAGTCCATTTTCGAGAATGATGATCCCTGCCAGAACGGGGTCTGATTCGATCCACTTTAATCCTTCTTCGCTGCCTACAATTAGAACGGCTTTGGCGGCGGCTTCGGCTTCCATGACGGTTGGGGCGATGATGGTTACGGTCATTACATTTGTTTCGGCGGGCTGGCCTGTGTATGGATTAATAATATGGTGGCGCGCCAATCCGTTTTGACTCCAGTGACGGCGGTCTCTGCCTGAGGTAGCTACACCGCAACGGTGCAATTTTAGTGTTTCAAAATCTGTGTCTTTGATAAATGGATTGCGGATGCCGATCTGCCAGGGTTCTCTGTTTGCAAGTGAATCGCTGATGGCGATATCGCCGGCGGCATTCATCAATGCAGAGCCGTATGCTTTGAGGCGTTCAACAGTTTGATGCGCGGCCCAGCCTTTGGCGACTCCGCCGAAGTCAAGGCGTACGCCTTGCGGCAGGCATATGGTTTGGGATTTTTCGTCCCAGATAATCATTGAAAGTGGATTCGCTGGAGCGAATCCTGAGATTTCATTTTCATATTGATAGCGAGGCAGGTTGTCAAAACTTTGGTTATAGCCTGCTTCGAGCATGGCATCGAATACAGTAGGTGTAACCAGGCCGTGCGTGATCGTTTCTGCTGATAGCGCGTATTGGAACACATCCCAAAGGGTGTCGCTCACTTCAACAGGCTGGTCGAATGTTTGATTAAGCAGAGACAGTTCACTGGCAGGGCGGAAGCGGCTGAGAGTCTGCTCCCAGCCTTCAAACCAGCCTGGGATTTTGTCCATTATGGAAGGAAACTCTGCGTCTTGTTCCATAATGGCGAGCATTTCGCCGCCCATCGCGCGGAATGGCAAACGGTGCAGCATTAGGATGAACTGGTTGAAGTGACAGTGGTACTGCCGGTGTTTCCGCCGCCAGTATTGCCGCCACCACCGCCTCCGCCGACCTGAACAATAATTTGAGTCTGTGGCGCATTGCCGCCCAACAAAATGGGGCCAGTCGGTAGCGTTGAATTTTGCGGAACAGGTTGAGCCTCAATCACGGGCGCGGTTATTTGAGAGGGTTGCGCAGGCGGCAAAGCAGCTTGTTCCTGTGCGTGCTTTAGGGCGGCTTCACGATCTGGCCCTGCAAAAATATTCCAGAAAGCGAGCGTGAATGCCATGCAGGCCGTGGCAATGACGAGCTGTATATCATTCCAATTTCGAGAGGTGGGTTTATTTGCCATGCTGAATGTTCCTGTTGAAGATGCTGATGTTAATCATCCCCGCCTTCATGTTCGTCGTGATCTTCATGCTCTTCTTCGCCGCCAGTCGTGTCTGTTGTGGTGACGACAGTTGTCGTACCAACGCTGGCCGCATCGCCGCCGCCGTTACCGCCCCTTTTTTGTTTAACCACAGTGACAGCCAACTTGGAAATCGATAAAACCTGACCATCCATACTTAAGTAGACCAGATCACCGGATGAAAATGTGACAAGGTACGCATCTGCGCCATTGAATTGTGTAACTTCCACGCTATATAGATCGGTGCGTCCCAATACTTTGCTGGCAATATCTGCAGCGGCTTCGGGCGCAACTACTGCCGCCTGAGTGGGAACAATGGCCGCTACCGGCAGGCTGACCATTTCCACAATTGCAGTTGGCTGTGGCTGCACAGCCGCTGTTTCGGTGGAGCTGACAACGCCTTTATAAGCCGATACCACCCCAAATAAAACGGCCAGTACAAACGTGGTTAAAACTGCTGAAATGAACAAAGTACTTTTTCTCATGATCGTAGTCTCCTTTTTTTGACTGTATAAGGGATATGTCGTTTCAATTTCAAAAGAGTTACTGGCAGAAATATTAGAATACGCTAAGAGAACGTTCAAGGTTCGCGCCTCTGATGCCTTGCTTTCTTATCCAGGGTCTGGCGTAAGCATGTATAATCTTGTTATGAATAGAATTAAAAAAATAAACAAACTTTGGTTGATTCCTGCCATTCTCCTGCTCGGCGTTGGCCTATATTACATTCCACCCATTCATAGCCGGCTCGCGTGGCGCGTTGAGAGCCTGCGCACATCGATCATTTACTATTTCAATCCGCCATCAGAGGTGGTCTTTCAACCCAGCGGACAAACTGCATTAACCATTGAAACCGCCATTATGACGGCTCGCGCTGAATATTTATTAACGCTTACACCCAGAGTGACCACAACTCCCACACCGGGTCCTACGCCCTCACCAACGGTCACTTCCACGCCTTTGCCTGCTTCGGCGATTCTGCCGGGTATCGTTTACGTTGACCAACACGGGGCCTGGAACTATTGCGGCCCTGCAAACCTGACCATGGCTCTTAAATTCTGGGACTGGCAGGGCAACCGTGATGATGTTGCCAAAGTTGTCAAGCCGGGTTCAGGCGACCCAAAAAAGAATTTTATCGAGCAGGGGCTGGCTGATAAGAACGTAATGCCTTACGAACTCGTTGACTTTGTAAATGAAAATACGAACCTGCGTGCTCTCTCACGCTACGGTGGAGACGAACATCTTATCAAGCGCCTGCTGGCCGCAGGGTTTCCTGTTATTGTGGAAAAGGGATACTACGAGCACGATTACACTGGCAAAATTGACTGGCTCGGACATTATCTTTTCACCACCGGCTACGACGATACACGCGGAGGTTTCATTGTTCAGGATGCCTACCTCAAACCGGGAAAAGACCTGCTCAGTGACTATGCCACCTATCAGGATGGCTGGCGTTCGTTTAACTACCTTTTCATGGTGGTTTACCCGCCTGATCGTGAAAAAGAATTAATCGACCTGCTCGGCCCCTGGAAAGATGAAACCTGGTCATCCCAACATGCGCTTGAACTCGCTGAAAAAGACATCCTTTCGCTGAAAGGTAATAATTTATTTTTTGCCTGGTTTAATAAAGGAACAAGCTACGTGGCTCTGCAACAATATGTAGATGCCGCTACAGCCTATGACAAGGCATTTGCACTGTACGAAAAATGGGATGTTAAAGTGCAAAACCGTCCATTCCGTATGATGTGGTATCAGACAGGGCCTTATTTTTCCTACTATTATTCCGCGCGCTATGTGGATGTACTCAATCTTGCAAACACCACCTTGAACGACACCATCTCCACACCAACTCTTGAAGAATCCCTGCTTTGGCGCGGGCGTGCCTATTATCAAATCGGCGACACAGAATCCGCGGTGAATGATTTTCGCGCAGCGTTGAGAGTCCATATCAACTGGCCGCCTGCTGTGCAGGCTTTACAGGATTTGGGATTACAGCCGTAAGTAGTTTGGTAGTTGGCTAGTTCACAGAGGAAACCTTCATGGCGAAAATTGAACGGTTTGAAGATTTACAAAGTTGGCAAAAGGCTCGCCAGCGTACCAACTTGATTTACGACTTAACCGAACGCCCAAAATTTTCAAAGGACTTTCGTTTAAATGGTCAAATTCAGGGCGCGGTTGGTTCGATCATGCACAATATTGCTGAAGGTTTTGACGCTGGAACAAATCCTGAATTCATCCGCTTCCTCAAGATGGCGAGACGTTCCGCCAGCGAAGTACAATCAGAGTTATATCTGGCTCTTGATCAAAAATACATTGACCAAAATGAACTCACTACAGCCTACATCCTCGCAACTGAAAGCAAACGTCTCATAAATGGCATGATTGCATACCTGCGAAAATCCAAACCGCCCACCAACAAATCATCCAACTAACCAAACTACCCAACTACCTAAACTATCCAACTATGAAACTACTTCACTTCGCCGACGCACATATTGACATGGCCAACTATGGCCGCCACGATCCTGAAACAGGACTTCCCCTGCGTGTGCTTGATTTTCTCAAGTCACTCGATACGATTGTGGATGCCGCCATCTCTGAAAAAGTAGATATGGTCATCTTTGCGGGGGATGCCTACAAAGACCGTTCGCCCGCGCCGACCTTTCAACGCGAATGGGGCAGGCGCATGATGCGTTTATCGCAGGCGAAGATACCTACTTTATTATTGATCGGCAATCATGATATTTCTCCGTCCATTGGGCGGGCGCACGCGTTACAGGAGTTCAAAACGTTGCAAGTCCCTTTTGTGAAAGTATTGGATCAGCCTTGTTTTCTAAAGCCGGCTGATTTGTGGGATTTGCCGCTTCAAATCATCGCCATGCCGTGGATTGCACGCTCTGGTTTAATGGCTGCAACAGGTGAGACTGATTCAAAAGAGGCATTCTCTCGAATTGAAGAAACTGTCGGGGATTTGATCAAAGATTGGGTTGAAAAATCTGACCTATCTCTGCCAATCATCTTCACCGCGCACGCTTCTATTGAAGGCGCAAAGTTTGGCGGTGAGCGGCTCGTGATGTTGGGCAATGACCTTGTTCTTTCAGGCAGTCTGGTAAAGAATCCAAAATTCAGTTATGTAGCCATGGGACATATCCACAAGCCGCAGGATGTGAATGAAGGCTTTCAGCCGCCGGTCATTTACCCCGGCTCCATTGAGCGCGTGGATTTTGGCGAAGCGAAGGAAGAGCGTTTCTTTGTGATCGTAGAAGTTGAAAAGGGCAAAGATACCGAAGTGGAGTGGATTCAACTAACGGGGGTGAGAAAGTTTATAGATCGCCGAACAGTTCTCAGCTCCAATGAGAACGTGAACGAGGCGCTTAAAGACGCATTGCCCAGTCCGAAGGAAATGTCTGAGGCGATTGTGCGCTTATCGGTTGAATATCCAAGAGAGTGGGATACATTGATCGATGAAACTGCTTTAAGAAAATATACCGAAAGTACATTTGAATTTCATCTGGTGAAACGCCCGCAGAGCGAGGCGCGCGTGCGCATTGGCGAAGGACAGGTGGTCGGCAGTTTGAGTCCGCTGGATCTGCTCTCGCAATATTTCGATGCGTCAAAAACAAAAGACATGGATGAATTACAAAAGCTCGCGCAGGAAATTATTTCGGAAGACACACTTGATTTGTAGCAGACAAGATGATTAGGAATTAGGTGTTAGGCGCACAGAAAACATGTAAAATGCAAGGACAGCAAAATCGCAAATCGAAAATCGAAAATCCAAAACCGAAAGAGGTCATCATGTCCAAAGAGAATTCACGCTATCGCTGGGTTGTCGTCGCTATTTTTTTCTTCTTCATGCTTTTGCATCAAACTGACAAGTTGATGATTGGGTCGCTGCAAGTGCAGATCAGCGAAGATTTTCAACTCAACAATAAACAATGGGGATTGATCAATTCGGGCGCGCTGATCGTCGCCACCATTCTCTATCCGATCTGGGGTTATTTATACGACCGCTTCTCGCGCACAAAATTACTTTCACTCGCATCTTTTATTTGGGGCAGCACAACCTGGCTTAACGCCATCGTACGCAGTTTTGGCGGATTCCTCGTCACGCGCGCATCGACCGGCATTGACGATTCATCCTACCCCGGTTTGTTCACACTGATCGCTGATTACTTCGGCCCGAACCTGCGTGGAAAAATCTATGGCATTCTGCAACTGGCGCAGCCGCTCGGTTATTTAATGGGCATGATCCTCGCGTTGATCGTCGCACCCATGCTTGGCAGTTGGCGTGATGTGTTCTACATCACAGGTTCACTGGGATTGGTGTTGGCGGTGTTGATCTATTTTGGTGTAAAAGAAATGCCGCGCGGACAAGCCGAACCAGAATTTGAGAATATGCCTGAAATGCAGACCTTCAAATTCTCATGGGCTGAAGCCAGAGAAATTTTCAAAAAGAAAACCATGTGGTTTGTGTTTCTACAGGGCTTCGCGGGCGTTTTTCCGTGGAATGTCATTACCTTTTTCTTCTTTGCGTATCTTGAAAAAGAACGCGGCTATGATGCGAATAGTATTCTCTTCACCATGGCGCCCGTGATCCTCATTTTGGCGGCGGGGTATTTCGTAGGCGGCGCGCTCGGGGATCTGGCTTTCAAGTACACCAACAAAGGCCGCATCATTGTTTCCTGCATCGGCGTATTATTTGGCGCGATCTTCATGTATTTTGCCATCACCACGCCGATTGAAGCCGCCAATCAGTTTTTTGTTTTGATGTGCATCACCGCGCTCTTCATGCCGCTTTCATCGGCGAACGTCATCGCTACCGTATATGATGTGACTGTGCCGGAAGTCCGCTCGACGGCGCAGGCGGTGGAATATTTTATCGAAAACGCGGGCGCGGCTTTTGCGCCGATTATCACCGGCGTGATCGCAGATGCCTTCGACCTGAAAACTGCCATCCTGCTCATTTGTACCGCCGCCTGGGGCTTGTGTTTCTTTTTCTATCTCGGCGCAATCTTCACCATCGACAAAGACTCGCACGATCTCCGCAATCAAATGGCAGACCGCGCAAAAGCAATGTAAGCGGCTGTATTTGACGATAGACGATAGACCATTGACCATGATCTATCGTCTATCATTTTGTGGAGCTTGCTTGTTATAATTCGTTGAAATGAACTCCACCTCTGTTGCAAACCAAAATAGAAATACATCGGTAGACACCTTCCGTCTGCTTGCCGCGCTGTGTGTGATCATTCTGCATTTGGAATATCCCGCCCTGCCCGGTGACTTTGCCATCCTGCTGCGCTTATTAAGCCGCTGGGCGATTCCCTTCTTCTTCATCATCAGCGGATATTACTTCGCCATTCAGAACACCGACAATCGTCAACTACAAACTCAAAAAACGGTTGGCCGCTTGATATGGATATTTCTATTATGGTCTATCATTTATATCCCTGTCATCGCGGATCAGCATGATTTCAATACCGTCCTGCAACGCGTCTTTTCTCCAAACTTTATATTTTTTGGCAGTTTTCTGCATCTCTGGTTTATTTCATCGCTTATTTTTGGTTATCTATTTATTGCCTTCTGCGATCAATTCAACCTAAAATATATTCTGATTCTTTCCTCGGTTGCTTTTGTGGTAATTGCTTTAATCAATGGGCCTTATCCAATTTTCAACACCCTTTATCCGCTTGGCTTTGGGTTTTCCAATCACTGGCTTTCCATCCCATTCCTTACTGTTGGATATTATTTCCATAAAAAGGGATATCCATCCTGGTGGCTGTCGTTGATTTTGATCGTAATAGGCGCCGCCGCGCAGGTATGGGAAGTGCGATTTATCTATCATCAATATCGACTTTCAGCCTACCAGCATGAATTTCTGATCGGTACGATTCCTTTTGCGCTCGGCATGACCGGGCTGGCTCTCAACAACCTGCGCTGGCTGCGATGGACTGTCCCCGGCAACTGGGGCAGGGAATATTCACTGGGTATTTACTTGATCCATCCGCTGGTGATTTACATCGTTTCAAAATGGGTGTATTCCTTCGTGCCAAAAATCTCAGAGACAGCGCTTTGGCAGGCGTTATTTCCAGTTATTATGCTTGGCTTATGTATTCTTCTATTAAGTATGATTCAGCGCTGGCTTCCACGGCTGTTTAATTTTCTATTCGGAAAGCATGTCCCTGCCGCGTAGGCGTAACTTGTAATAAAAATTTCAGTTCTTTTGACAGTTAATATTTAATCGTTGACAGGCTACAATTAAACAAAAAACAGACAGGGGAGATACTGCCGTTTGTGTTCAGGCAGGTATCGGCACGCCCGAATCGAATTCAAAGCCACAGACTATCCCCGGTGGTATAATTTTTTCGAATTTAGATCTTGTAAGGAGCCCACATGTCAGGTCATTCAAAATGGTCCACTATCAAACGAAAGAAAGGTGTTGCCGATGCAAAACGCGGCGCCATCTTTACACGGCTGGCCCGTGAAATTGTCATCTCTTCCCGCGAAGGCGGCAGCGATGTCGATTCTAATTTTCGATTACGGCTGGCGATAGATAAAGCCCGCGCAGAAAACATGCCCAAGGATAATATCGAACGCGCCATCAAACGCGGCGCAGGCGAGGATAAAGACGGCACGGTTTTTGAAGAAATCACTTTTGAAGGCTATGGCCCGCACGGCTCGGCGCTGATGGTTACCTGCGTCACCGATAACCGCAACCGCACTGTGCCTGATATGCGCCACGCCTTCACCAAATACGGCGGCAACATGGCCGATGTGGGCGCAGTCGGCTGGCAATTTGACCGCAAATCTTATTTTGCATTTCCCGCGAGTCAGTTATCTTTTGATAAAGCATTTGAACTCGCCATCTCCATCGGCGCGGATGATGTGGTGGACGGCGGCGACACGATCGATATTTACGGCCCTGTTGAGTCTTTCAAAACCATCGCAGATGCGCTTCAGCAAGCCAATGTTCATCCAGATGAAGCGGGTTTGCGCATGATCGCCAAACAGGAAATTGAACTGGATGTAGACTCAACTCTGAAATTCATGAGAATGGTCGAAGCCATCGAAGAGCTCGACGACGTAGCGGATGTTTATCACAACGTCAAAGTTTCAGACGAAGCCCTGGCCGCACTCGAAGCTGCCTAAACATAAATTCTGAATTCAGAGTTCTGAATTCAGAATTTTTTTTCTTATGACTCTCGCCCTCGGAATTGACCCCGGTACCGCCACAACAGGATATGGACTCGTGCGCCTCACCCCGAACGGGGAGCTGGTTCTTGTTTCCTATGGCATTATCTCCACTCCAAAAGACGCAACCCCGCCCGCGCGGCTTGAAATGTTGTTTGATGCTTTAAACAAACTGTTGAAGAAATACAAACCAGACATGGCCGCCGTTGAAAAATTATTTTTCGCAAAGAACGTTACAACCGTGATCGCAGTAGGGCAGGCGCGCGGTGTGATTATGCTCTCTCTGCAAAAAGCGGGACTTGAACCTTTTGAGTACACTCCCAATGAAGTGAAACAAGCCGTGGCTGGTTATGGCGGCGCAGATAAAAGACAGGTGCAGGATATGGTGCGCGCACTGCTGCAACTGGATGAAATCCCCAAACCTGATGACGCCGCCGACGCGCTGGCAATCGCAATTACACATCTGAATACAAAACGATATGATTCAATGTAGCAGTCATATCGTTTACGGTAAAATACAAGCATGATAGCAACCCTTCGTGGAGAAATCTCCCAAATAGAAGAGAACGCCCTGATCGTCGAAGTGGGCGGCGTGGGATTAAGAGTCTTTGTCCCGGCGCCCTTACGTGGACAAGTCAAAGCTGGTGAAGCTATATTTTTGTTCACCCATTTTGTAGTGCGTGAAGATGCGTTCCTCCTTTATGGATTCGAATCTCAAAGCGACCGCGAACTCTTCCACATTTTGCTCGGCGTGGATGGAGTCGGCCCGAAGGTTGCCTTGTCGGTTCTCTCCACCATGACCCTGGATGCGATTCAACGTGCCGTCTTCGCTGAAGAGCCTGATGTGTTGAGCCGCGTGCCCGGGGTCGGGAAAAAGACCGCGCAGAAAATGGCGCTGCATCTCAAAGATAAACTCAAACCTGTCGATGGATTGTCCAAGCTGGCGGCGATGTCAGATACCGATGCTGAAGTGATCGCGGCCTTAACTGCATTGGGCTACTCGGTGGTTGAAGCGCAGGCTGCTCTTCAATCCATTGCAAAAGATGCGCCCGAAGATACAGGTGAAAAATTGAGACTGGCGCTCGGATATTTTCAGTAAACTATTTTTGAGTAAAGATCATATCGGCGGGGTAAAATTGCTCACTATGAAAATCGGCGAAAAAATTCACGTTCAAGCCTGCAAAACGGACGGCACAGTTTACCGAAGCTGGCACACCCTAATCGAGTCTGTTGATGCAGACTCGATTATTACAATATCGCCCGCTGGTTCGATGGTGATCGACACAACCAAGCTCGGCGATCATCCAATCGCACATCATTTGCGTTCCTACTATTGGTTCAAGAAATATTACAACTTGATCGAAGTATTCGATACGAGCGGCTTGTTGGTGGAAATTTACATCAACATCGCTGCTCCGCCAGAATTTGAAAACAGAATCATGAGTTTCAAAGACCACGAGTTGGATGTGTCAAGATATCCGCCCAAAGCTGCTAAGTTGATCGATGAAGATGAATTCGCCGAGGCCGCAGTAAAATATCAATACTCAAAAGAGTTTCAAGCAAAAATGTATGCCGCAGCCAATGAAGCGCTCGAACTAGCCAATCACTGGCAGGCAAAATCTGTCCCGTATTTTCCATAACCATTCACTTTTTCTTTTCTTCATTCATCATTCTTCATTCATCATTTGCCCTAGGAGTTTCCCCATGTTAAATAAAAAAATTGCATTCATCGGCCCCGGTGTGATGGCAGAAGCCATGATCGCAGGTTTATTGCGTCAGAAACTTGCAGACCCAAAAAACATTATGGCTTCCGGTCCGCATGAAGAACGCGGCGGGGAATTAAACAAGAAATATGGCATCCAAGTCACAACGGATAATGTATCCGCTGTGCATGATGCCGATGTAGTGGTGCTCTCTGTCAAACCGCAGCGGCTGAGTGAAGTGATGAAGGGCCTGAAAGGGATTCGCCCGGGCGCGTTGGTACTATCCATTATTGCGGGCGCGACCATCAAAAAGATCGGCGCGGGCTTGAAGCATAAAGCCATCGTGCGTTCGATGCCGAATACACCGGGGCAGATCGGTGAAGGCATCACGGTTTGGGCGGCATCCAAAGATGTAAATGAAGAACAGCAAGATATGGCGCGTTCCATTCTGAGCGCCATGGGCGAGGAAGTTTTTGTGGAAGATGAAAGCTATTTGGATATGGCGACAGCTTTATCAGGTTCCGGCCCCGCCTATGTATTTCTCTTCACCGAAGCCTTGATCGACGCGGGTGTGCATATGGGCTTCCCGCGCCGCATTGCCGAGCAATTGGTCTTACAGACCATCAAAGGTTCGGCCTCCTATTATCAAGGCGCAAGCAGACATCCCGCCACCCTGCGGAATCAAGTCACATCGCCAGGCGGGACTTCTGCCGAAGCGTTATATTATCTTGAGAAGGCAGGCTTCCGCACTGCGATTTCTCGCGCAGTTTGGGCAGCGTATCAACGCTCGCTGGAATTGGGTAAGGAAAAACCCGGGCATATTCCAGATGTATCCGATGAAGATCTGGGAAAATGAAACCGCCTGAAACCATTGAAACTCAACGCCTACTACTCCGCAAACCGCGCATGGACGATGCGCCTGCCGTATTCGCGGGCTGGGCGCAATATCCTGAAGTAACACGATTCCTGACATGGCATCCGCATGAAAATATCGGGCAGACCGAAGCCTTGCTGAAACGATCAATGGATGCATGGGATGGAGACAAGAACTTCCGTTATCTGCTTGAGATCAAAGAGAGCGGCGCGCTGGCCGGCATGATTGAACTGCGCATGGAATCCACCAAGATAAGTTTTGGCTACACCGGCGCAATAGATCAATGGGGCAAAGGCTATATGACCGAAGCCGTGCGCGCCTCCATTGAATGGGCATTTCAACAGCCAGCTATTTATCGGGTCTATGCCACTACCGATCTGGAAAATATCCCATCGCGGCGCGTGATGGAAAAAGCAGGCATGCAATGCGAAGGCATCCTGCGCAAAGAATGTGTTCACCCGAATATTGATTCTGAGCCGCGCGATTGCTATATTTTTGCGATTGTGAAGTAATCTTAGTTACGCTTTGATTTTTTGGACGCGGATCAACGCGGAAAATGCGGACTTTTGAAAAACAAGCTCAAAATAGCCATGAAGCGATTAGTTGAGAACTATCGTAATCCAGAGTTGGATTTTCACCATGCTAATACTATTTGAGCAATGCTATACTTTGGTAATAGTTATAAGGTGTTATACAGGATTCTGTATAACACTAGTTGGGTGCTACTCCTTTTTTGCGCTTGCAGAAATTCAGTTAAATTACAGGAATCGTAAAATCAAAATGTCAGAAACATTAAAGATTATCTTGACTTCAAGTTTCACCATTCTTGGCGGCATAATTGTTTTTGTCGTTGGTCAGATAGTTACAAAATTTATTATTGAGCCGCTCTATGAACAATCAAAACTTATTGGTGAAATTGCCAATTCCCTGATTTATTATGCTAATGCAGGCGCAGGTGTAGAACCATATTATCTTCAGCAAATCCAAAATGTTAGCAAGCAAGATGAACTTGACGAAATAACCAAAGAACTCTTAATTGAAAGATACAGAGAATTAATAAAAAACGAGTGGGCACGCTCAGATGAAGCTAGAATATTTTTACGTCAAAAAGCAAGTCAATTGATGGGAACGACAAACGCAATACCGTTTTACACTTTTTGGGTTGTGATGTCTTTATGGCGATTACCAACAAGAAAGGCAATTATTGAAGCGTCGCAAGAATTAATTGGCTATTCAAACGATACAACCAAAGGCATGGATAGAAGCAGGAAAATAGCAAAGAAGTTGCGGATAAATATTGTTTCCGAAAAAATCGGCAAAGGTTAATCCAAAAATGTGTATCATTCAGCAACCGCACCCAACAAAGCATGCACCCGACGCTGGGGAGTCTGCGCGTTTTACAGGCAGTTTTCTACGCCTTATCATTTTCCACTGGGATGGCGTCCCATCTATCCCAGTGCGGGTCACGCAAACTGTTGGGCGTTTCACGTAAAGTACAAATATAAAAGGGATGGGTAAATTAAGCGCAGGTGATTTACAGAGCATTTCAAGCCAAAAATTTTCTGGCTTGAGTTTTTTGTCCGCGCCGCCTGCCGATACAATGTCAATGTAAATTGTTGTAGGGGTTTGATATACTGTGCCCATGATTATAGAATTGAGCGTCCAAAAATCGGAAAATCTTAAAGTGGGCGATAGGGTCATCATTCATCTCGAAGTTCGTTGAAAACCAGTAACACACGAAATGCCCCGCATACTTTTTATCTTTCGACTGATTCAACCAGCCACTCTTTGGCAGTTTCAAGATCGCCAAATCGTTTAGGAATGTGTTCAATGATGAAGTTGAATGAATCCAGAATAATTCGGCGCGCATTATTTTCTTCAATCACCAGCGCGCTTTTGCAAAAGTAAGGAGCGGCGCGAGGCGCATTGCTCATCAGCGCCATTAAGGTTTTGTTATTCAGGCGTGTGTTACGCAAATCAGCCAGCGCCAAAATTGAATTTTTGGGTTCTTTCTGCGCCAGAGAAACCAATCTTTCCAAATCTGTCTTTAATAAATCGGGATCATTCATCAAATCAGCAGCATTGATAAAGAGAATTTTCTTTCCTTTATAGTCAATCCAGTTTATGCTCATATAATACCCACGGTCACAAATTGCGCTTTCCACCCTCTGAAAAAGCGCAATTTGTGACCGAGTGCGGTATAGTGATGATTATACAGGGTGGAAGAAAAGCTACAAACGCAAGCCTGATTTCGTATCAAAGAAATGCAGGCTTTCAGGGTCAATTTCAACATGGATTAATTGTCCCGCATGAAGTTTCACATCAATCGGGCATTGACCCGAATAGATAAATCGTCCCATGCGGATATGGACAATTTGAATAGGATGCGCAAAATCAGATTCAAACGCTTCCACCTCCGCCCGAAACTGAAGGCCATTCGTGGAATGAGTCTCCGCTGAAACATGCACCGCTTCGCGCCGAACCCCCAGCGTCACCTGCTGTCCATTCGCGACGAGTGGCAGGATGCGCTTTGAGAGTGGGAAATGATATTCGTCCAGAATCAGTTGTCCGCTTGAGATGGAACCGCTGGAAAGTAAATCCATGGGCGGCAAACCCAGAAATCCCGCAACAAAGGTGTTGACAGGCGTCTCCGTCAATTCCTGATAGGTGCCCACCTGTTCAATACGGCCCGAATGCATCACAACAATTTGATTGGCAAGCGCAATGGCTTCCACTTGATCGTGTGTGACATACAAACTGGTGATTCCAAAATGATGCAGCAGGCGGTTAATTTCGGTGCGGGTTTGTACGCGCAATTTTGCATCCAGACTGGAAAGCGGTTCATCGAATAAAAATAATTTCGGCATGCGCACGATGGCACGCGCAATTGCCACGCGCTGTTTCTGCCCACCGGAGAGAGTGCCGGGTTTACGCGGCAACAGTTCCTTAAAATCAATGCCCATTAATTCAGATGTGTACTCAATGCGCTTGCGCGTTTCCTCATCGCTGATTTTATGCAGTTTGAAAAATAAGGAGAGATTGCCTTCGTTGTTGAAGTTTGGGTAAAGCGCGTAACTTTGGAAAACCATGCCGATGTAGCGCTCTCCCGGCGGGACGTTTTGCATGTCTTCGCCGTTGTACAGCACCTGCCCGGAATAGTTTGTTTCAATCCCTGATACCACGCGTAAGAGCGTGCTTTTACCACAACCGGATGGCCCTAGAATGGTAAACGTTTGACCATCGGGGATGGTCAAATTTACATGATCCAGCGCAGTCACCCGCTTTGAATTTTCGGCGGGCAGGTCTTCCTGATTACCTTCGCGTTTCATTTCGACGAAGCGATGTGCCGGGCGGTCTTTCATAGGAGCAGAAAAATTAAAACTTACGTCACGCAGTTGAATTTCAGCCATGATGTACCTCTGTGCGAAGATTGTATCACTGCTATATTCGCAGGCTTCTCTGGCTATATCTTAGGCAGTATACTTTGCCGGCTTATTCTGATTTGATATCCATTACAGAAAACTAGATTCAAGCACTAAACTATCCTCATTGTGAAACGGACTTCCCACCTATGAAAAATCATTCCTTGTTTGCCACCTTGTTTAGCCTGCGCGGAAATACGCGTGGATGTGTTTATTTTGAGCCATTGTGGGGAATTCCCTTTAATTTATATTCCCCGTATGTTTCCATTTATATGCTGGCACTGGGCCTGTCTGAAAAAGAGATCGGGCTGATCGTGAGCGTTAGCTGGTTTTTTCAAATATTTTTAGCCTTAATCAGCGGCGTGGTCACAGACAAACTGGGACGCAGGCTGACGACCTTGATCTTTGATATTTTATCCTGGAGTGTGCCAGCGTTAATCTCGGCTGTGGCGCAAAACTTCTGGTATTTCCTTGCGGCAGGCATTATCAACAGTATTTGGCGCATCACACACACTTCGTGGAGCTGCCTGTTAGTGGAGGATGCCGACGAGAGTCAACTGGTTGATATTTACACATGGATCTATATTGCCAATCTGTTTGTTGGATTCATTGCGCCGTTGGCGGGTATGTTGATCGGCATCTTTTCGTTTATACCCACCATGCGCGGATTATACGTATTTGCGGCAGTCATGTTCACCTTGAAGGCTGTGCTTACCTATCAATGGACGGAAGAAACGGCGCACGGCAAAATCCGCTTGCAGGAGACAAAGGATCAAAGTGTTTTTCATGTCTTTAGCGAATACAAAGGGGTGTTAAGCGAGTTACTGCGTTCGCCGCAAACTTTATATACAGCGGGCATCATGCTGGTGATGAGCATCACCTCGCTGATCAGCGGAAGTTTTTGGTCGATTCTTGTCAGTGAAAAATTAAAAGTCCCAACAGAATATTTGGGAAATTTTGCTTTTCTAAAATCTGCGATCATGTTGATTTTTTATTTTACGGTCATGCCTGCCATTGGCAGGATGCATTTCAAATTGCCGATGGTCATTGGTTTTCTGGGCTATCTCGCGAGTCAAATTATGTTGATTACAGCGCCAAAGGGTGATTATACTTTCCTGATCCTGAGTATTTTTTTTGAGGCTTGCAGCATGGCGGCCGTTCTTCCGTTGATCGATCAAATGATCGTGTTGACCGTTAATGCCAGGGAGCGCGCACGTATTCTATCCATCATGTCTGTTGGTATTATTTTGCTCTCTTCTCCGTTCGGAAAAATTGCTGGTGATCTTTCCACACTCAATAAGAATTTCCCATTTATTTTGAATATCATTCTTTTTGTTGCAGGCACGGTTTTGGCGTATCTGGCTGGGCAAGCCGCTCAAAAGAATTCAAATACAGGTCTTGAGCCAAGTTAATCTCTACCGTGCAAACATTATTATTCACCCGCTTGACGCCGTCCACTGTCTGCGGTCGGCGGTCAAGCGGGTGATAATCCTGCTCACTTTGGATTATCACCCGCTTTCAACATAACCCCAGATGGGTACTATAAGTACACGTTTTTTCCTCTCAAATTTTATATTTTCATTGAAAAATTCTCCATAAGGGTAGTAGATGGCTGTACCCTCTGCCTGTAGAATAATATACCGAACGCGGGAGCAAATTGCGCTCTTGCCGAATGAAATTCTTAACGCCAGGTCGCAAGGACGCGAAAGAAAAGTTCTTGAATCTTTGCGGCCTGGCGTTAAAAATAAAGACCGCAATTAATGACCGTGCCCAGTATAGTTGGAAATAAAAAGAGAGAGTTAGATGAAAAAAAATACCCTTGCCTTTGTGATCGAAGATGATGAATCTCACGCGAAGCTTTTTTCTGAGGCTTTGCATCAAGTTGGATATGAGGTCGAAATTATTCGAGATGGAAAAACAGCCTTGTCCCGTCTGGCTCATACGATTCCCACTGTGGTGGTGTTGGATATCAACCTGCCGTATGTCTCCGGCCCTGATATTTTGCGCCATATCCGCGCAGATCAGCGGCTGGCAAAAACTCGTGTGATTATCGCCTCAGCCGACGAGCGCATCGCTGCCACACTGAACTACGATGCCGACCTTGTGCTGATTAAGCCGATCAGCTATCGCCAAATGTGTGATTTATCCGAGCGTTTGCAAGTTGACAGCCCTGCATGGAGCGCGGATGCTTGTGCTGACGGTTCGTCTATCGCTCACCGTGTCGAAGTATGAGTTTGCAAAGAAAGGCAGACTGAAGTCTGCACTCCGTGTTTTTTTAGGACAGATTCTAAATCTAATAATCCTCTTACACCGCATTGACAATCCGTCGATGCGGTTTTGTTATAATCGCCCCTATTGACTGACCATAGGCTCTAAACGATTGCCTACCGTCTGTTAACGGAGGAACTCCCTTATGATGAGATTTGATAGATTTACCGAACGAGCACAGGAAGCCGCGCAGCGCGCCGCTGAAATTATCCAGCGCTACGGGCATAACCAAATTGATACTGAGCACATTTTGCTGGCGCTGATCGAACAGCCAGGTGGTGTGATTCCCCAAATTCTTGAAAAACTAAATGTCAGTGCTGAAGCGTTGACTGAACGTCTGGATGCGACTTTGCGCGCCAGCCCAAAAGCAAATATTTTCGGCGGCGGCGCGGGGCAGATTTTTATCACGCCGCGTGTCAAGCGAATTATTGATCTTGCCAACGAGGAAGCGAATCGTCTGAAAGATGAGTACATTTCCACGGAGCATATCTTTCTCGCCATTCTCACAGAACGCAATACACCCGCCGCGCGTATTTTGGAAAGCGCCGGGCTGACCCGCGACCGTGTCTATGATTCAATTCAAGACTTGCGCGGCGGACAGCGAGTCACGGACCCGCAGGCGGAGACCAAATACCGCACGCTTGAAAAATATTCTCGAGACCTGACCCAGCTCGCCCGTGAGGGAAAGCTCGATCCAGTCATCGGCCGTGATAAAGAGATTTTGCGCGTCATTCAAATTTTGTCACGCCGCACCAAGAACAATCCAGTATTGATCGGCGAAGCGGGCGTAGGCAAGACCGCCATTGCGGAAGGTCTCGCGCAGAAGATCGCCAATAATGATGTGCCCGAAATTCTTTCGGGTAAGAAAGTAGTTGCGCTTGATCTTGGCGCGATGATCGCTGGCTCACGCTTCCGTGGTGAATTTGAAGAACGCCTCAAGGCCGTCATGGACGAAGTCCAGCGCGCCAAAGGCGATGTGATTTTGATGATCGACGAGCTGCATACCGTTGTTGGAGCAGGCGCAGCGCAAGGCGCCATGGATGCGAGCAACATGCTCAAGCCGGCGTTGGCGCGCGGCGAGTTGCAATGTATCGGCGCCACCACGTTGGACGAATTCCATAAGCATATTGAAAAAGATGCCGCGCTTGAAAGACGTTTCGCTCCCATTCATGTCGAAGAGCCGAACGTGGAAGATACGATCAAAATGCTGCACGGTTTGCGCGACCGCTACGAAGCGCATCACAAAGTCCATTTTTCAGATGAGGCGCTGACCGCTGCCGCCCGTCTGGCTGACCGCTATGTAACAGATCGTCACCTGCCCGATAAAGCCATTGACCTGATTGATGAAGCTGCCGCCAAAGTGCGTGTTGCTTTATATTCCATGCCTCCTGATTTGAAGGGCATGAAAACGGATGTAGATCGCTTGCGTGCTGAAGAAGAGCAGGCTGGTTTGGAACGTGATTACGAACGCGCCGCGCAAAAGAAAGCTGAGCGGCTGCGCCTTGAAACTGAATACACTGAGAAGCGTGATAAATGGGAAACCGAACATCAACTCGATGAAGTGGTGGATGTGGATGACATCGCCTCGGTCGTGCATCAATGGACAGGCATTCCTGTTAATCAAATGCTTGAAACTGAATCGGAAAAACTCCTGCACATGGAAGCGCGTTTACACGAGCGCATCATTGGTCAGGAAGAAGCCATTCATGCCGTCTCGGATGCCATTCGCCGCGCACGCTCTGGTTTGAAAGACCCGTCCCGACCGATTGGTTCCTTTATTTTTATTGGTCCGTCTGGAGTGGGAAAGACCGAGCTGGCGAAAGCGCTCGCCTGGTTTATGTTCGATGATGAAGAAGCGTTAGTCCGCATTGATATGTCTGAATATCGTGAACAGCACACGGTCAGTCGTCTCTTCGGCGCGCCTCCTGGATATGTCGGTTATGAAGAAGGCGGCCAACTTACAGAAGCAGTCCGTAGGCGTCCGTATCGCGTGATCCTTTTTGATGAAATTGAAAAGGCGCATCCTGAAGTGTGGAATGCCCTGCTTCAAATTTTGGATGACGGCCGCTTGACGGATGGTCAAGGCAAGGTAGTAGACTTCCGCAACACGGTTCTGATCATGACCTCGAACCTGGGCACTGAATATGTGACAAAAGGCGGCACGTTGGGTTTTCTCACCCAAAAATCTGATAACGATGAACGCCTCATGCACGAAAAAGTTGAGAAGGCGCTTAAGGGTGCGTTCCGTCCTGAGTTCCTCAACCGCGTGGATGAGACCATTATGTTCTCGCCGCTCACCATTGAACAAATGGAAGAGATCGTGGTCTTGCAAATGAAAGAAGTACAGGATCGTTTGAACGAGCACGATATCACCGTTCAAATAAGTGACGCGGCCCGCAACTGGCTTGCCAAGGAAGGCTTTGACCCTGCCTTCGGTGCGCGTCCATTGCGCCGTGCGATTCAGAAATATGTCGAGAGTCCGCTTTCAGTGGAATTGCTCGGCGGAAAATTCAAAGACGGCGTGATCGTACTGGTGGATGTGAAAGACAACAAGATCATCTTCCAGACCGAAGCCGCTGCGGTGAAGAAAAAGATGAAGCAGAAGGTGGAAGCGTAGGTGTGTGAGAAGTGAAAAGTAAGAAGTAAAAATTAAGACCAAAGACGAAGGACGAAGGACAGTGCAAACTTCTTTCGTCCTTTTTTCATCTTTCATCCTTTATCCTTCCCCCTTCATCATTTGTCTTATCAGCGGTATCATAAATAAATCTTTTAACGCTGGAGAAAAAAATGATTGAAAATACTGAACCAACAGAAAAAAAATCGGGCGCTACGGCCATCATCATCGGTATCGTAGTTTTGTTGTGCTGTATCTGTCTGCTCGTCGCAGGCATGGCTGGGTATGCGTATTACGCAGTTTCTCAAACCTCAACCACAGATCTGCCCATCCCCAATATCCCCGGTATTCCCACCATTGAAGAAGACTTGGCCCCACCGAGTGAGTCAGATCTCTTTCGCCCTGCACCAGATACCATCTCGACCGAGACCATTCAAGCTCTGGATGAGTCAGTTGTGCCCGAAAATGATGTCTATGAACTGGCCTGCCGCTTGCAGGGAAAATGTAATATCCCCACCACACTGCCCGCGCCAGAGGTCCCCTTAAAAGTGGGCGACACGCAAAAGTTCTGGTTGATCAACGCGGATACAAATGAAAACTTCCAAATTGATGCGACCTTGCTTTACATTACACCGCTGACCTATTTTTGGGCTGAAGAGGGCGTGGATGTAAACGAAGATGATATGAAAACATTAATGGATACATTTGACCAAAAGATCATCCCCACCGACCGCGAGTTTTTCGGCAGCGAATGGACTCCGGGCGTGGATAATGATCCGCATATCTATGTTCTGTATGCAGGCGGCCTCGGCAGTAATATTGGCGGATACTATTCTTCGTCCGATGAATACAATCCGTTGGTACGTCAATATTCCAATGGACACGAGGCCTATGTGTTGACCAGTTCTCAACCGCTGGGCGATGAATATGCTTATAGTACACTGGCGCATGAGTTTGTCCACATGATCCAATGGCCTACAGACCGCAACGATGTATCCTGGATCAATGAAGGCTTTGCCGAACTCGGCGCATTTTTAAATGGATACGATATCGGCGGCGCGGATTGGTATTATGCCCAATCCCCGGATTTGCAATTGAATGACTGGGCCACCAACGACTCCCCGGACTTTGGTTCGCATTACGGACAGAGCTTCTTATACCTGGCCTATTTCCTTGACCGCTTCGGCGAAGAAGCTACAAAAGCCCTAACTGCCAACTCTGTCAATGATCTCGCCAGCGTGGACGATACACTCAAGACACTCAACGCCATTGATCCTGAGACGGGCAAGTTAATCACAGCCGATGATGTTTTCATGGATTGGGCAGCGGCCATGTATTTGTTGGATGCCAACGTCGGCGATGGACGCTTTACTTTTAACAACTATCCCAACGCCCCGCAGACTGCGGCAACAGAAACGATATCCACTTGTCCGCAATCGGCATTGACGCGCGAAGTGCATCAATTTGGAATTGACTATATTAATATCACCTGCGCGGGCGATCATACGCTTACGTTTACGGGTTCCACGGCCATTCGTATGCTGCCGGTTGACCCAAACTCAGGTGTGTATGCCTTCGCTACGAATCTTGGCAACGAATCCGATATGACCCTGACCCGTGAATTTGACTTCACAAATGTCAGCGGCCCCGTCACATTGTCCTTCCGTACCTGGTATGACCTCGAAGAGGATTATGACTATCTGTATCTTGAAGTCTCTGAAGACGGCAAAAACTGGCAGATCATCACCACGCCTTCAGGCACAGACGAGAACCCATCTGGAAACTCCTACGGCTGGGGATACAACGGCGCGACCAACGACTGGATTTCAGAAGATGTAGACCTTTCACAGTATGCAGGCAAAAAAGTGCAGGTACGCTTTGAATACGTCACAGATGCGGCGGTCACCGGTGAAGGCTTCCTGTTGGATGATGTCGTTATAGACGCGATCAGTTACAAGTCAGATTTCGAATCGGACAACGGCGATTGGATTGCAGAAGGCTTTACCCGTGTCCAAAATATCATCCCGCAGACCTTTAGATTGTCATTGATCGTCAAAGGCGCCAACACCACCGTGCAGACGATTGAGCTAAGTTCCGATCAGGTAACAGAAATCCCGCTTTCCTTGAATGCTGGCGAAGAAGCAACCTTAATTGTGACTGGAACAACCCGCTACACGCGAAAAAATTCCGTCTATCAAATTGAAATAAAGTAATTCTCCAAAAGCTGCAAACAATAAAAGCACGAGAGACAGCGCAAGTCAGTCTTTCGTGCTTTTATATCATCCTTACCTCACTTGGATTCAAGTCATCAATCAAGTTATACATAGTTGACATGACTATCAAATACTTCTGATTTTTTTATCCTTCATCCTTTATCCTTTACCCTTCATCCTTTACCCTTCATCCTTTACCCTTAACCTTCCCCCCTCTTTCATCCACAAGCGGTATGATAAGACAATCTTTCAACACATAGGAATTAACAATGGACAATCATGAGCCAGGAAAAAAATCAGGCATACCTGCCGTCTTCGTTGGGATGCTCGTTTTGGTATGCTGTATCTGTGTCGTTGTGACAGGCATGGTTGGCTACGCATATTATGCACTTGCGCAGATCGTGCCAACACTAACCGACAGCCCTGTTTTTCCTCCCATAAATGGCAGCACACCTACAACAGAAGCAGAAGTGACACGCCCGCCTATAAACACCAACTTCAACGAAACCCTTCATCTGTTAGAGAGTTCAATCATCCCGCCCAACGAACCAAAAGAACTCGCCTGCCGTTTGGATGGGATATGTAACATCCCCGATGTGATGGCAGCCTCTGCCTTTCCACGAGTCGTAGGTGATACCGATAATTTCTGGGTAACTGATGTAGGCACAAATGAAAATGTAGAAGTGCAAGCCGTTTTGCGTTATGTCACACCGCATGTTTATTTCTGGGTGCAGGATGGCGTTTCATACAAGGATGATGAAATGAAAGCCTTGATGGATGCCTTTGAAAATAAGATATACCCCACCAATCGTGAATTTTTTGGCAGTGAATGGTCACCCGGTATTGATGGCGACGAGCATATTTATATTTTATATTCACGCGGACTTGGCTCCTCCATCGCGGGATATTTCTCATCCTCTGATTCTGTACACCCGTTAATCAATGAATTTTCCAACGCGCATGAAATGTTTCTGTTCAATGCCGATAACACATTTCTCGGTGAAGAGTTTACCTACGGCGTGCTGGCGCATGAGTTTCAACACATGATCCATTGGAATCAAGATTTGAATGAAACCTCATGGCTCAACGAAGGTTCATCCGAACTGGCCGCATTCCTCAATGGCTATGACCCAGGCGGTTTCGATTGGTTATATATCAGCGAGCCCGACCTGCAGCTCAATGATTGGCCCAACGATCAAGATGCAACCTCCCCGCATTATGGCGCAGGCTTTCTGTTCATGGCCTACTTCCTCGATCGCTTCGGCGAAGACGCGACCAAGATGCTTATCAAAGATCCCGCCAATGGATTGGATAGTGTCGAAAACGTTTTACGTGGAATTAATGCCACGCATCCCACTACGGGACAACTGATCAGCGCCGATGATTTTTTCATGGATTGGGCAGTAACCAACTTAATCCTGGACGCATCCATCGGTGATGGACGCTATATCTACAAAAACTATCCAGCCGCACATCGCGCCTCGGCCACTGAGACCATTTTCAACTGTCCGCAATCCCCGCTAACGCGTGATGTGCATCAATATGGAGTCGATTACATCGCCATTGAATGCGAAGGCGATTACACGCTTTCCTTCACAGGCTCCACAGTCACCGGTCTTTTGCCCATCAACCCCTACTCTGGCGCGTACGCATTCTGGTCAAACAAAGGCGACGAATCTGATATGACCCTGACGCGCGAATTTGATTTCACCAATCTCAGCGGTCCAATCGAGTTGTCTTATCGCACATGGTATGACATCGAAACCGATTGGGATTATCTCTACCTCGAAGTTTCAGAAGACGGTGAAGCCTGGCAGATTATCCCCACGCCTTCCGGCACAGCCACAGACCCATCAGGAAATTCATTCGGCTGGGGCTATACAGGTATAACCCAGGATTGGATCGAAGAGAAGGTCGATTTCTCAGCATACGCGGGCAAGAAAATCTTCGTCCGTTTTGAGTATGTGACAGATGCCGCGGTCAACGGGGAAGGCCTGTTACTGGATGATGTCAAAGTGGAGGCGGCAGGCTACAGTTCCGATTTTGAAGCGGATGATGGCGGCTGGGCCGCCGAGGGATTTGTGCGAGTCCAAAACGTTCTTCCCCAAACGTTCGGCCTGGCTCTGATCAAGTCAGGTGATTCCAATGTGACGATGATTCCACTCACTGAAGACCAAACTGCAGAAGTTTCAATTTCACTGAAGGCTGGTGAAAAAGCATATTTGGTTATATCTGGCACAACACGGTTTACACGTGAACTTGCTTCCTATCAAATTGAAATTAAATAATATAGGTAAAGGAGTGTTCCATGTCTGCAACCCTAAAATCTCAAGTCGTAAATTTCATAGCCATGACAGACTATCAAGATGCGGCAGTGGTCAGCCGCCAGATCGCAAAAACAGATGGAGGTAATGTAACCTTGTTTGCCTTTGATATTGACCAGGGCCTGAGTGAACACACCGCGCCTTTTGATGCGCTGGTGCAGATTCTTGAAGGGCAGGCGCAGGTCAGCATCTCTGGAAAATTATTCGAACTAAAAACAGGCGATGCGATCATTATGCCTGCCAACGAACCTCATGCATTAAAGGCTGTACAAAGATTTAAAATGCTGCTTACCATGCTGCGTGCATAATCAAATCATCTGCGCTAGCCGCGAAAAAACTTATTGTGGCAGTTTCATTTCTTTTTTAAATTGCCGGTCACGATTTTGGTTTCCTGACTTATAATTTCAATACATTATGACAATTACGCCGAAACCCTCTGCCAGTGGACGAAAGACAATTGCTATACTCGGTGCGCAATTAAGCCGTGTTTGGGGCGCTGAGTTTATGGAAGGTGTCCTCGAGTCTGCTAAAGCTCAGGATATGAATTTGGTTTATTTTGTGGGGGGCAAACCCGTTGCTCTGGCAGCGCCCGAACATGGGGGGCGATCGTACGGGCTGTATGACCTGATCAAACCCGGTCAATTTGATGGAATTATACTTGCGGCAGATATAGGTCATATATCTTCTGCAGAAGATGTAAAGAATTTTTGCCGTATGTTCGCGCCCACTCCCATCGCTTCTTTTGCTGTACAGGCGGCGGGTATTTCCTCCTTTATGGCGGATAACGATAATGGGATGCGCGCTGTCTTGCGCCATATGATCGAAGTTCATGGCTATAAGCGCATTGCCTTCATTCGCGGCAGACAGGGTGAGTTGGAAGCAGACCTGCGTTTCAAAGCCTACCAGGAAGAATTAAAGGCGCATGATATCCGCTTTGAAGAGCAGCTTGTGGTCGAAGGTGACTACAGCCCGGAGAGCGGCCGTGTTGCGGCGCGTACCTTGTTGGATGAGCGCGGTATGCGAGTGCAGGCCATTGTTGCATCCAATGATCGTATGGCCTTCGGCGCCTTGGAAGTATTACAACAGCGAGGGATTCAAGTTCCAGATAGTGTGGCGCTAACGGGGTTTGATGATGTAAGCGAATCACAATCCATGGGTGTTCCATTGACAACGGTTCATCAATCTTTTTATGAAGCTGGCAAACAAACCTTTGGCGCGTTGGTAAAGCGCATGAATGGCGAGTTTGTGGATGATGTCAATATTTTGCCTGCAAAGCTGGTGATACGTTGGTCATGCGGATGTTTGCCCGAGAGTGTACAAAGCGCCATTGTGCTCCCCAAAGAAGTGGCTCATACAGGCCGGCTGGAAAATAAACGCGAAGCTGCAATCCGTGCCTTGTTTGGCGCGGCGGGTATTTCAGAGACCGATGCGGTAAAGGAACAATATCGTGATGTCTTTGGCCGCACCTGGGATATATTTTTATCAAGCTTACGCGAGACCGATACAAGCGATGCTTTTATGAAAATGGTGCTGGCTACCGTGGAGGTATTACAGCGCCATGGATATGACTCTACGACATGGCACAATGTAATCTCCACCTTCAGACGATATGCGCTGGGCGGTATTGCAAATAACACGACCATGTTACGGGCTGAGAATCTTTTTCAACAGGCGCGTATGCTGGTTGGTGAATTATCGCAGCGGGCACAGGCCTTTCGCCGCTTACAGTTTGAACAACAGGAAGAAGCCCTGAGCAGCTTTAGTTTTTCGATGGCGCCCGCCATGACATTTGAAGAAATTGGAGATGCCATCTCGAAGCATTTCCCAGCGCTCGGCCTGGAAAGTTGGTACGTCATGTTCTATAGTGACGTGAGCGCCCCAGGCTCGGTCTCCTCCCCACCACCTGAGAGTTATCGTTTGCTTCTGCAATATGAACAGGACAAATTTCAGATTCCGCATGAAAAATCAGCCGTAGCTACAGGGCGATTGGTGCCGCGTGGAAAGACGCCCGAAGATCATCGCTATACAGCCCTGGTCATGCCCCTAACGCTGGCCAGTAACCGTTTCGGGTTTATGTGGACCGAAATGGGTCCCACAGATTGGGATGTATATGTCCGTTTGAAGAACCTGCTCTCCAGCGCGCTTTTGCGAACGATGCTGGTACAACAGCGTGAGCAGGCGCAAATGGAAGTGGAACGACTCTTAAGTGAAGCGCGTGAACGGGCAGTGGAACTTGCGCGCGCGCGCGATGTGGCAGAAAAAGCCGCAGTGCAAAATGCAAAACTCTTCGAGACCGAGCAGGATCGACGTCGAGGAGTGGAAGCGTTGGCGCGTTCTTCGCGTCAATTGTCATTACTAACCACTGTTGATAAGTTGCCGCAGCAAATCCTCGAACAGTTACAACATGTTCTGCCTTATGATTGCGGAATATTATTTATGGATGATGTCAATGGCGTTCCACGTGTTCGTTCTCATCGAGGATTACCCGCTCACGCCGATGCTGCTGAGTTTCACTTGAAGATTAACGGCGCAGATTTTTATGAGACGGTGGCAAGAAAAGGCGAAACACTTCTTGTCGGCGATGTGGAGGCTGTAAAGAACTGGAGTCAACCAGACTGGCTGCCGTACCATCATTCATGGTTGGGCGTGCCCTTATATTTGAAAGACAATGTGGTTGGCCTGCTTATTTTGAGCCGTTTGAAGAGTTCATTCAATGATGATGATGGCTTGATGGCTGCCACCTTTGCAATGCAGGCAACGGTGGCCCTGGAAAATGCGCGCCTGTATGATGAAGTAACGGGCATTAGCCAAATGATGGAACGCATGGTTTCCCAGCGCGTCGAAGAGTTGAATAATACCTATCAGGCGCTCGCGCAGCACGATAAAAATAAATCCGCGTTTATTCAGGTGGCGGCGCATGAATTACGCACCCCGCTAACCGTGATCAAGGGCTATTTGGGTATGCTGCAAGCCGACCAGAATATTCGTAGTAATGCAATGCTGTTACAGGCGATTGACGGCGTATTGCAAGGCACAAACCGTTTGCACCAGATCGTAAACAGCATGTTGGATGTGGCGCGCCTTGATAGTCAGGCCATCAATCCGCGTGTTGAACCAGTGAATTTGAATTTGATCCTGCGGCTTGTGTACAAGGATTACACGAACGACCTGACTCATCGAAACTTGAACTTTATTCTGGATGAATCGACCCGAAACATTCCGCCTGTGCTGGCTGACCCTGAACTGCTCAAAAAAGCGCTGGATCACGTAATTGTCAATTCAATTAAGTTTACGCCAGACGAAGGTTCGATCAGCATCTCTGCGGAAGTGGTGACAGATACACGCCTTGGCCGATGCGCCGAGATTCGCATTAAAGACAGCGGGATCGGTATTGACCCTGAACATCATAAGATCATTTTCGAGAAGTTATTTCAATTGGGAACCGTGGAGTTACATTCTTCCAGCCGTACGAATTACAAGGGCGGCGGAGCCGGCCTTGGCCTGGCAATTGCATCTGGCATTATCAAGGCCATGCAGGGCAGTATCTGGTTGGAAAGCTCAGGACACGATGAGGAAAACTTCCCGGGCAGTACATTCTTTATCCGTCTGCCGCTTTTGTAAAGTATGGATGTTAGCGAATTACAGGGGTGGAATTATTTTATAAAGTCTCATTATTTTTGTAGCTTGAATCTGCACTGCTTGAAAACAAACCGTCAATTTGCTCGCGTACCGGCGAGAAAATACCGAGGTGCATCAGCATTAAAGCAGAAATGGAAATGATTACGATGAAAATAATAAAATCCCCGATCACCATTTTTGCAATGGCGTCTGTCGTAAACACATAACGATAGATGATCACAAATAAGTGCAGTACGCTGATGATAAGCAGCGGAATGGCAAAGGGACGCAAATCATGGCCTTCTATCAGCAGGTGCAGAAAGAAAAGCACGATTAGCCCGCCCAGCAAAACGATCAGATATGCCCAGAAATGCATCCCATCGTACACCTGTATATATAGTTTTTGAATTACCTTGATGTAAAGTGCCCCAACTGCAATAATGCAAGCTCAGGCATATATTTTTATAATCAGGGGATACACTAAATTTCCAAAGCCGCGAATACTTACCAGCCCAATCCCCCAACCGAAGAGAAATGCCAGGCCCAATACTGTGACCTTTACGAAAATCCCTTCCATGCCAGCCTTAAGACCATCGTCGAAAATATCAAAGATAAGTTTTGCAGCGCCCAGCATGGATACGGTCAACGCGGCCAGACTCACGAACATGGTCGCGATACTGAGCATACCGCGTGTATCTACACCTTTACGGGAAGGTTCTTTCTTCTTCTCAAAGAATGGGAGAGTTTTCGGCAGTGGAGTTTTTGGTGTGGTCATGTTTTTTTAACCCGCATATAAACTTCTATATTTCGACAAACGCAAAATAATTTTTAGTTTTGCAATTTTAGGTAGGAAAGCAATCTTATATTTTTTCTCGAAAATCATAAATACCCTCACGCACCGCCCATTTTGACTGGCAATTCAGACAATATAAATGATCTTTCTTTTCTTCCAATTTTTCGCTCCCACAATCGGGACATTTAAACAGCTCGATCACATTAACGGGGAAACTGCTCATGGGTACTGCCGCTTTTTCCTGCACCCTGGCTTTTACAAATACACTTGGCGTGAATTGCCAAAGTTCACCAGTCGGCTGGAAGATTCCATCCAGCGCGGCCAGCAATTTGGCTGGGACAATCCGCTTCAACAACCCCAGGCGGAAATGTGAAACAGCGAGAGTCTTTTCAATCGAAAAACCCAAATCTCCCAGCCAGGCGCGGATCGCCTTGGGGTGAAAGTCGAAATTCAACTTCACGAATTCCACAGGTTCCAAGGTAAAAGGATTCCATTCCTGTTTGCCGAGCCAGTAGCGCAAAATAGATTTTAAGTTTAATTTATTCGCAAACTCAAGGATGAAGGTTGCATTGGAACGCAGAACATTTCGGATTTGCTCCAGCGCCTTGGGCGCATCTGCCATGTGATGCAAAGTGCGAATCATCGTAGCCGCATCAAATTGATTGTCACGGAAGGGCAGGCGGTAAATATCCGCGGCGACATAGATATATTTTGACGGGTCAGAGCGCCCCAGTTTTTCCTGTGCCTGCGCCAGTTGTGTAGTGGAATAATCCAATACCACAATGCGCTCAAAACCCGCGTAGCGCGGCGTGTTACGTCCCGCGCCTGCGCCAAGTTCGAGCATCAATTTGCCAGCAGCGGGCAGCATTCTCTTTAGGGCAATGGCCTCTGCACGGTCTTCGTATTCGCGTCCGCCTTGATCCCAAAAGGATTGCTGATAGTCGGAGCCTTCATAATTACAAACGGGAGGGGTAATCATAGTCATATAGTTTAGTAGTGTAGTGGTTTTTGGTCAAATACACAAATGGTCGGATGGCTGATTACATCGCCATCCGACCATTCAATTATTCAACCGCCAAACGATCTATCTTCCAACGGCGCGATAGGTAAAGCCGAGTTCTTTCATTATTTTGGGATCGTATATATTGCGCCCGTCATACATAATAGGCGAGTTGAGCAAACTCTTTACTTTGACCAGGTCAAGCTGTTTGAATTCATTCCATTCAGTAATGAGCATCAAAGCATCGCAGCCTTTGGTCATTTCGTAAACATCCTTGAACATTTCCACATCGGGCAAAAGTGGACGGGCCACTTCCATGGCGACAGGGTCATAAACGCGCACAATTGCGCCTGCCGCGTGCAATGCCTCGGCGATATCAATCGAAGGCGCATCACGCATGTCATCTGTATTGGGTTTGAATGCCAAACCAAGCAGGCCGATGGTCTTGCCTTTCAAACTTCCGCCCACCATTTTTTCAACATGTTGAACAGCCATCGTGCGGCGCTCGTAATTGACTTCCATCACATCATTCAAGATGCGCGGATTCAGCCCCTTTTCCTTTGCCATGAAGGCCAGCGCTTCGACATCTTTGGGGAAGCACGAGCCGCCCCAGCCGAGGCCTGCATCTAAAAAGTGACGGCCGATACGCGCGTCGTAGCCCATGCCCGCGGCCACTTCCTTCACGTCCGCGCCGACGTGTTCGCACAGGTCAGCCAACTCATTCATGAAGGAGATTTTTGTAGCCAGGAAGGCATTGCTGGCATATTTGATCATCTCAGCCGTGCGCAGGTCTGTAATCACAATCGGTGCGCGCAATGGCAAATGCAAATGCGCCACTTTGTTTGCGGCATCCTTATCCATTGAGCCGATCACTGTGCGGTGCGGATTTGTAAAGTCGCCGATGGCAGACCCTTCCCGCAAAAATTCAGGGCAGGACACCACAGCGAAGTCAATCGGCTTGGGCTGGGCACCTTTCACAATGTCCGCCACCCAGTCTCCAGTCCCGATTGGAACCGTGGACTTGTTGATGATGACCAGCGGCGCGGTCATATTCTGTGCGATTGATTTTGCGGCGGCGGCCACATATTGCAAGTCTGCTTCGCCTTTTTCTCCTGAAGGAGTGCCGACTGCGATAAAAGCATATTCTGCGTCTTTCAACGCTTCTTGATAAGAGGTGGTAAAAGTGATGCGCCCCGCGTTTACATTGCGTTTCACCAGTTCATCAAGCCCTGGTTCGTAGATGGGCATAATACCCTTTTTGAGATTCTCCACACGTTGTTCGTTAACATCCAACGCAGTGACGCGGTTTCCGAGATCGGCGAAACATGCCGCAGTGACAAGGCCGACGTATCCCACGCCGACAACACAAATTTGTTTCATGGCAATTCCTTTTATTAAGTTTTTTTTGTGAATTGGCTAAACAAGAACTAACGCTTGCTCAGCCACTGATCCACGCTTTTCACAAGATCGCCCAAGTCCATGGGCTTGGTAATGAAATCATCTGAGCCGGCGTTCATCGCGCGTTGACGGTCACCTGGTAATGCATGTGCGGTTAATGTGATGACGGGAATTGAACGTGTGCGTTCATCTTTCTTAATCAGCCCAATCGCAATCCACCCGTCCATCTCTGGCATTGAAAGATCCATAATGATCAAGTCTGGTATTTGCTTGATCGCCGCGTTTACCCCATCCCGCCCGTTCACTGCCAGAAAAGTTTCATAATCATTCTTCTCCAGAATGAAGCTGACAAGCTTATAGGTGTCCATATTATCTTCAACAACGAGTATGCGCCCTTTGCTCATGTCGGCTACTATACTACGTCTCACGTTTACAAGCAATGAGTATAATCACCATTAATCATGAAAATTCTCTTTGTAGCAGACGGCCGTTCCCCAATCGCTCAAAACTGGATTCGACACTTCACACAGCGCGGCGACGATGTTTATCTCGCATCTACTTTTGCCTGTGATGTGGATTTCCCACTTAAACAATTTAAGTTTACACCCGTAGCCTTTAGCGCCATTAAAAAGCAGACGACGCCCTCCGGCAGCGCATCCTCCCGCACCCTGGGCCTGCGTACCCTTATCAGACAGTGGCTCGGCCCGTTGACCATTCCTCGCTCCGCGCGAATACTGCGTGATTTCATTCAAGAAGTGCAGCCTGATATGATCCATGCCTTGCGTATGCCGTATGAAGGCATGTTCACAGCGCGCGCGTTAACAGGTGGTTTCGATACGCCCCGCAAAAAGCGCGGGGCTGCTCAACCACCCAAATTTATCGTTTCCATCTGGGGCAATGACTTTACCCTGCACGCGCCATCTACACCTTTGATGAAGTATTACACACGCCAGACAATGAAAACTGTCACTGCGCTTCATGCAGACTGCGAACGCGATGTGCGTCTGGCGCACGAATGGGGACTCAGCGCAGATAAACTCACGTTGGTCACACCCGGTAACGGCGGAGTCCGAAGCGATGTTTTTTATCCAAACGCTGAACCTGCGAAAAACCCTGTCATTATTAATCCACGCGGATTTCGCGCCTACGTCCGCAATGATGTTTTCTTCAAAGCCATTCCGCTGGTGCTTGCAAAACGAAGCGATGCGCGTTTTATTTGCTCTTCAATGGCAGGAGAAACTCAGGCGATGGATTGGATAAAAGAGCTGGGCATCGAGCACGTAGTTCAATTAAACCCAAAACTTTCACACGCGCAAATGGCAGAGACATTCCGCAGCGCGCAGATCGTGGTTTCGCCCGCCATTCATGATGGCACACCCAATTCCTTGCTCGAAGGCATGGCTTGCGGATGTTTCCCCATCGCCGGCGATTTGGAATCGATCCGCGAGTGGATTACACATGGAAAAAATGGTTTGCTGATGAATCCCAATGATGCGCAATCCATTGCCGATGCAATTTTGCTCGGCCTGGAAAACAAAAGCCTGCGACAAAATGCCGCAGGCTTGAATGCAAATATTATCTCTGCACGCGCAGAGTATGAGGGGACTATGGCGAAGGTGGTGGAGTTTTATAAGTCGGTGATTGGGTAATTGTTATTCTGACTTTGGCGCTCGCAGGGATTCCAGCCGTCCGCGCAATTCGATGCGGCGCGAATCTGCCGCGTTGCGGATATCGTTTGCAAAGCCTTGTCCACGGTCACGTAATTGAGCGCGTAAGTTACTGCCCGATTCTGGTGCCATGAGTAAAGCGACGGTGGAACCCACCAACGCACCCACTAAGATCCCTATTAGAAAACCAAACATTCTACGCATGTGAATTTCTCCTTCACGAAATTATGATAGCTTTTGATGTAAAGCCCAAGTAAAATTATTATACTGCTTATCGTGAAAAACGCTAAATTCTAAAGTCTATCCGAATTACGCAGCGCGGATGGCAGAAAATATCGTTTTATGTCATAATGCAGATATCCGCATGTATCCAATGGAACGTGACGGAATTGTCCAATCAAACCGAAAGCGCGTGCATATTCAGGGGAGCAGCATGCAACACGGACTCTACCTTTATCGGAGGGTACCACCCATGTCTACAGTTACACCCGTCTCAATTAGCACGTCACAACACTCTACGAGTACTTCACGCAAGAAGGTGACCACGCTCACGTTCCGTCAGAAGAAGGAACGCGGCGAACCGATCACCATGTTAACCGCCTATGACTATCCCAGCGCACTGGCGATAGACAAGGCTGGTATTGATTCGATCCTCGTTGGCGATTCGCTGGCGATGGTGGTGCTTGGCTATGAAAACACACTGCCTGTCACCATGGAAGAAATGCTGCATCACGCGCGCGCCGTTTCACGCGGAGCGAAGAGCGCCATGCTGATCGGCGACATGCCGTTTATGTCTTATCAAGTTTCGGTGGAAGATGCCGTGCGCAATGCGGGCCGCTTTTTACAGCAAGCCGGCATGGACGCGGTCAAACTCGAAGGCGGGCGCGAACGCGCCGATGCCGTGCATGCAATTGTCAGCGCGGGAATTCCCGTGATGGGGCATCTCGGACTCACGCCGCAATCTGTCCATCAACTTGGCGGATTCCGCGCGCAGGGCAAAACCGCTTCCGCGGCGAAACGTCTGCTTGAGGATGCGCATATTCTTGAAGAGGCCGGGTGCTTCAGCCTGGTGCTGGAATCTGTCCCAGCGAGATTGGCTGAAACGATTTCCAAACAAATTTCCATTCCAACGATTGGCATTGGCGCGGGCGCGGGTTGTGATGGTCAGGTACTGGTCACACATGATCTGCTCGGTCTCTTTGAACGCTTCACGCCGAAGTTCGTCAAGCAATATGCAAATTTCCACGCGGAGATGAACAAAGCATTTACTGATTTTATCGACGATGTTGAAAGCAAACGCTTCCCCGCTCTTGAGCACACCGTTGAAATGACGGATGAAGAATGGAATGAATTTGAACGCTTGAACGTTTAAACGTTGGAGCGTTGAGAGTGGAGTTGGTTATGAACAACAATATTTTATTGGTTGGCACGGGCGCATTGGCTACGCTTTTCGCGGCACGTTTGAGCGAAGCGGGTCATTCTGTTTCGATGTTGGGCACCTGGCCGCAGGGACTGCGCGCCTTGCAGGAACATGGCGCGCGCATTGTCGATGCCAATGGAATTGAACACGCCTATCCGGTGTACGCCACAGATGATCCGCGTGAAGTAAGCGGGACGAAGTATGCCCTTGTGCTGGTCAAATCATGGCAGACCGAGCGCGCGGCGCGGCAGTTGAAAGAATCGCTTGCCAGTGATGGACTCGCGATCACTTTACAAAATGGAATCGGAAATAAAGAAACGCTTACCCGTGACCTGGGAACTGCGCGGGTTGCATTGGGCATTACCACTACTGGAGCAACCTTGCTTGGCCCGGGTTTGGTAAGAGCAGGCGGGGATGGCGTACTATCCCTTGAGCAGCATCAGGCTCTCGCTCCGCTTGAAGCGGCTCTGCGTTCATCCAATTTCAATTTGCATATTGTGGATGATGCACAGTCGCTGATCTGGGGCAAATTAGTCATCAATGCCGCCATCAACCCGTTGACTGCCTTGCTGCGCGTGACGAACGGAGAATTGTTATCGCGCCCGAATGTACGAAAAATGATGGCCGCGCTGGCAAGCGAAACCGCGCAAGTGGCGGCGGCGGAACATGTGCGGTTGCCTTTTCGTAATCCCGTTTCAGCGGCCGAAGATGTGGCGAGAAAAACCGCATCGAATCATTCCTCCATGTTTCAAGACATCCGCCGCGGCGCACCGACAGAGATCGATGCCATTTGCGGCGCAGTTACCCGCCGCGCAGCATTGCATGGAATTAACGCGCCCTATAATCGCGCGTGCTGGCAGTTGGTGCGCGGCATGGTTTCGAATCATTGACTACTTTCAAAAAAAATTCACTGCCGTATAAACTATGGTTTTCACCCAATTGACCACAGACAGCTGTCCGCTGTCTGCGGTCAATCAATTCACAAAAACAGCGCTGATTTTTGAAAATTTGCAGTAGAGAAAAAAGACAAAAAGGGTGACATTCTTCCACTATAGGTTATGTCTTTCATGTGTTTCCGTCATTTTGCACGCATGGTAAGATAAATGGAAACACTAGGAGTTATAAGGCAGACTGAAGTCTGCGCTCGATTATTCGCTACTCTCTTGGAGGCAATTCATGCGTAAGTGGTTTTTAATTTGTACACTGGGGATGCTGCTGATATTTCCAACTCTTGTCACTGCACAATCAAGCATCACGCTGTCGAATGTGAATGTGCAATTATGGCCTGAATACGATCAACCCAGCATGTTGGTCATCGTTGATTTTCAAGCGGCATCCGGCACTACTCTGCCGAAAGACCTTGCTTTTCGTCTTCCGCAGGATGCCAACTTGGTCGCGGTCGCCTCTTATGCCGCAGACGGTAGTTTGCTAACCGCCGCATTTGAAGGACCTGTGCCCGCCGCCGGTGACTGGCAATCTTTTACGATCAACATAGCGGATAACACAGGCTATCGCTTTGAGTATTATCAGCCGCTTACCTTCAATGGGGAACAGCGTTTATTTTCCTATTTATGGGATTCTGAGTACGCGGTGCAGGCTTTCTCGATCCGTGTGCTGCAACCGATGGACACAACCTCCTTGACCACCACCCCAAATCTGGGGTCGATCTCTCAGGTAGATGGGTTAAGCTATTTTGAAAGTGAAGTAATAAAACTTGCCAGCGGCGAGCAATTCCCATTGAACCTTGAATATAAAAAGACTTCTGATGTATTGATTGCCTCATCACAGGATGTACAGCCTGCCGCGCCCGTGGACGAGAATACAACGGGCCGCGTCTCGATGAATAACTATCTGCCATATGTACTCGGTGGTTTGGGCGTACTTATGATCGGCGGCGGGCTTGTCTACTATTGGCAATCTGGCAAAAGTAGCGGCACGAAAAAATCCCGCCGCAGGCAACATGCGCAGGTTGAGCAGGAAGAAGGTGGAAGCGATATTTATTGCGCCCAATGCGGAACACGCGCGCACAGCGGCGACCGCTTCTGCCGTATCTGCGGCTCACGCATCAGGCAGCAGGAAGAATAAAGTATTTATCCCGCAAGTTGGAAACAACTTGCGGGATGATTGTTTAAGGGGCTTTATCAAAAAATACAGCGGGGATAATCGCGAAACGCGAAAAAAATAAAATTCAGACCTGCAGGGTCTCCATTTTGTCTCATAAAAAGAGTGACATTTTTCCGTTAAGAATATGCCCTTCATGTATATCTTCTATTTTGCGCGCGTGATAAGATAAATAGTATCGTGTAAGTAAAATATTATGATCCCATCTATTTTTATTCTCATCTATTTTTTTTATGGCCTTGCTTTTTTCAGCATGGGCTTGTTGGTGGCGATGGAGGGCGGGCGCTCCACAGATTCGCGGCTAAGAATGGCGCTGCGCCCATTGGCGGCGTTCGGGCTGGTACACGCGGCGCATGAATGGTTAAGCATGTTCACTATAATGGGGCATATAAATCAGGCGCTCTCTGTCATTACTTCTTTTATTTCACTATCCATTCTCGCTTTTTCATTTTTATCGCTGGCCGCATTCGGCGCATATCTGGTACTCGGCAGTGAATCCACCTGGCGCGTGAGTCTTATTATTCCACTGGCGCTGGAAGCCATCTGGGTCTTTGGTTTACTTTTCTTCAAGGGTATATATTCAACAGCCGAACTGGTTGTGATCGCAGATGTGTGGACGCGCTATTCAATTGCGATTCCTGCCAGCTTGATTGCGGCCGCCGGCTTGATTGTTCAACAACGCGCTTTTCGGCGGGCAGGGCTTATGCGTTTTGGCCGCGATAGTTTATGGGCATCGGTTTCTTTTGGATGGTATGGTCTGGTGGGGCAGCTCTTTACCCAGCCGAGTCTTTTGCCTCCTTCCACTTTTTTGAATACCGATCTTTTCATCAGCCTGTTTGGTTTTCCTGTTCAATTACTGCGCGCGATCACCGCCATCTTTGCTTCTGTTTTCGTGATCCGTTTTTTACACGCCTTTCAAGTGCAAAGCGATTCTAAGATCGCTGAATTGCAGGAGGCGCGTCTGCATGAATCACAGCAACGCGAACAGTTGCGCGCAGACCTTTTCGGCAAAGTGGTCAGCGCGCAGGAGGCCGAACGTCAACGCATTGCGCGTGATTTGCATGATGAAACAGGCCAGTCGCTAACTGCCATCGGCATGGGCTTGCGCGGCCTTTCAGATGAGACTGACGAAAAGAAACGGCACAACACCTTGAGCCAGTTACAGTCTTTGACATCTGACTCATTAAAGGAGTTGCAGCGCATCATTGCCGACCTGCGGCCTGCTCATCTCGACGATCTGGGTTTATCTGCCACCTTGAGATGGTACGCTGCGCGCATCCAAGAGTTGACTTCGATACTGGTGCGAATGGATATCGAAGGAGACGAGCCTGCGCTGGATGACGCGGTCAAGATCACCATCTTCCGCATTGTGCAGGAGGCGCTGAATAATATTATTAAACATGCACTAGCCACCACGGTCAACATCAGGCTGGATTATCGAAAGCAGGAAGCCATTATTTTTATCAGCGATAACGGGAATGGCTTTGATCTGAACACGGTGCAAAGCCGCATTGGGCGAGTCTCTTTGGGGTTGGCCGGCATGGAGGAACGCGCCATGTTGTTGGGCGGGTCTTTGTATGTGCGTTCCAAACCAGGTTTCGGGACAGAAGTTGAAGCGGTCATTCCGTATCAAGTGGAGGGTAATGATGACACGTCTATTGTTGGTAGATGATCACGCGGTGGTACGTTCAGGATTAAAGATGCTGTTGAGCGGTCACAGTGAAATGGAAATTGTGGGAGAGGCCGCCACGGCGGCAGAGGCTTTACAACAAGTTGGGGTCACACATCCTGATGTGATTTTGATGGATATCGGCCTGCCAGATAAAACTGGGATCGAGGCCACGCTGGAGATCAAAAAGAAATTCCCCGATGTAAAGATCGTGGCGTTAACCATTCATGAGGATGAGGAATATTTCTTTCAAATGCTCAACGCGGGCGCTTCGGGCTATGTGCCCAAGCGGGCTGCGCCCGATGAATTGATCACTGCTATCCGTGTGGCGGCGGCGGGCGAGGTGTATCTATATCCTTCGATGGCGAAACTGTTGGTGCGTGACTTCTTGAATACAGAGCATCCCGCTGAAGAGAAGGCAAACCTGGATGGTTTGACAGACCGCGAACATGAAGTGCTCACGCATTTGGCCGAAGGCGCAAGCAACAACGAGATCGCCGCTGCGCTGGTCATCAGCCCGAAGACCGTCGAACGTCACCGCGAGAATATCATGCGTAAACTAAATCTACACTCACGTTCTGAATTAGTGAGATACGCAATACGCAAGGGAATTATTAAGGCGTGAAGGAATAAAGTAAGTGAGAAGAAGAAGTATGAAGTAAGAAGTAGTTCGTAATAGCTCCTGCTAATGGCGGGGGCTATTTCTTTTTTGTGGGGCAATCTCCCCAAACGGAGAAAAAAGCCTGGGGTGTTTACCTCAGGCAAATGGTCCAAAAAGATGCGGGGTATTTCATCCAAGATGGGGTTAGGCACGAATAGTATTCACATTAAGAAAGACTTATATTGAGTGCAAGGTTATGAAAGGAGAATGCCATGAACGCTTCTGAAATTGTTTTACTACTCTTTGTAATTCGTCTTGTGCTCCCGGCTGGGGTGTTGATGTTGATTGGAGAGTGGCTGCGTCGTAAAGAATCCAATTACTGGCTGAAATGAGGTTGCGATGAATACTACTCTTGCGTTATTGACCGGTTTGTTCGTCCGTTTGGCACTGCCGTTTTTGGTGACTGTGCTTGTTGTAGTTGCGCTTCGTAAATTGGACACGCGCTGGCAGGCTGAAGCTGAAAAGGAATACAAAATATTGGTCAAAGATGAGATGCCGTGCTGGAAAGAGCAGGGCCTCGCGATGGACGAGATCAAATTGCGCGCTTCAAAAAGTGAAAAACCCTGCTGGCAATTGCATCGTTTGTCGAATGGACATTTGCGCGAGGCCTGCCTCGATTGTGATGTCTTTGTCTCTGCGCCAATTCCAGTGCGCAGCCATACCACTCTTCACATTTAATAAAGAGGAATGTACCCATGTTTTCACGGTTTGAAAAACTACTGATCGCATTGATGACTTCCCTGCTATTTGCGGGAGTTACGCTTGTTGCTGTTTCTGCGCAGGATGTGACCCCGCCGCCCACGCAGGATGAAAAAAGTAACTGTGCTACGTGCCATGAAGATTCTCAAATGAGCTGGCAGAACGGTCCGCATGGACATGCCAAGGACGATCCGATCTTTGTAAAGGCCTGGACCGATCAAGGCAAACCCAGCGCTTGTTTGGCTTGTCATGTGACTGGCTACGATGAAGCCACTGGCACCTGGAAGGAAGATGGCGTGACCTGTGCTGCCTGTCATACCGATGCTGGCGGCGAACACCCCAAGACCACCATGAGTGTGGATGGCACACCGAATACCTGTGGTACTTGTCACACTGACACACGCTTTGGTTTAAAGGATTGGGAAGGAAGTTCGCATTTTCAAGCCGGCATGGATTGCTCTTCCTGTCATGACCCACACAATGCATCTTTGAAGATCACGATCGATTTGAAAAACCCTGCTTCTGCGAAGGATGCTTCCCGTCTATGTATTAGTTGCCACGAAGAAGCCAGCATGAACTTCCCATATTCCATTCATAGCAAGCAGGGCGTTACCTGTATTGACTGTCATTTGGAACACCTCGAAAATGCCAATACGGATATTCATAGAATGGCCGATCATTCCTTTAAGGCCAGTGTGCAGACTTGCAACGCCTGCCATGAAGATCAAATGCACGCAAATGGGGAAGCGATTGCTGCGAACGAGATAACCAACGTATCCGCTCCTCTTTCCAACGTGGAGCCGACTCCTGCCATCGAAATGATATCTATTACGCCCGAGCCGAAACCCGTTTCACCGCTTGGATATGCAGGGCTTGCAGCGCTGCTTGGTCTGGGTGGCGGAATGGTGCTTGCTCCGTACCTCGAACGCTGGTATCGAAAAGCAACCAAGAAACCAGAGGAGATTCAGCATGACGGAAAATAATGTCAGCCGCCGTGATTTCATCAAGCTCTCTGCAATAGGTTTGGCCGTAGCCGCCGGAGTGAACGCGATCACGAAAGTGGAAGCTTCCGGTGGTGTAAAAGGGGAGCATCAATGGGCGATGGTCATTGACCAATCCAAATGTACAGGTTGCGATCAGTGCAATCTGGTATGCCAGGCGCACAATGATATCAATCCCGACTTGCACTGGAACAAAGTGTTGGATGCAGGCGAGATCAACGGCAAGAAAGTGTATCTGCCGCGGCCTTGTATGCAATGTGAACATGCCCCGTGTGTCGAAGTCTGTCCGGTGGGCGCGTCTTATTATCGTGATGATGGCATCGTGATGATGGATTATGACAAATGCATCGGCTGCCGCTATTGTCAGGTGGCCTGCCCGTACGATGCGCGCGCCTTCAATTGGGAAGCCTTCACCGGCGAGAACCCGGCAGTGCCTCAGTGGGGCGAACCCGAAGTGGAAAGACGCCCGCGGGGTGTGCCTGAGAAATGCGCCTTCTGCTATAACCGCATTGACCGTGGCATGGCCGTCGGTTTAGTCCCGGGTGTGGATGCCGAAGCGACTCCCGCTTGCGTGGTGGCCTGTCCAACGGGTGCGCGTGTGTTCGGCGACCTCAACGATCCGCATTCAAACATCAGCCAGATATTAAACAATCATCCGTCCTATCGCCTGCGTGAGAATTTGGGAACGGGTCCGCGTGTGTATTATTTGCCAGTTACCGAAAGCGAAATGCTGGAAGGTTAACATGAAAACCATTATCAAAACGATTCGTGAAAATATAAAAACTCCGTGGGGCATGTGGCTCGCCTTCCTCGCGGCAATCATGTTCACAGCATTAATCGCCGGCCTGTCTGTATTTTATTTCGGCCTTTCGATCACCAATCTTACAGACCTGGTTCCGTGGGGCCTGTGGATCACCATCGATCTTTCATCCATTGCTGTGAGCGCAGGCGCATTTAGTTTGTGCGCGGGCGTTTATCTCTTTGGTCTCAAACGTTATGAACCGATTGCGCGTACTGCCACATTCGTCGGCCTGATCGGCTACACCATGGCCATGTTGGCATTGATCCTCGATATTGGCCGCCCTGACCGTTTCTGGAAATCGCTGGTATTTTGGAATACACACTCCCTGTTATGGGAAGTGACCATGTGTGTGATGTTGTATCTCACTGTACTGCTATTCGAAGCCATGCCAATTCTTGCATCGTTTGAATGGCTGCGAAAAAAATTCCCCTGGGTTGCACAAAAGATGGAAGGCGTTCATCATTATGCGCCTGTGCTCGCGATCCTTGGCCTCGGCCTCTCCAGCTTGCATCAATCTTCATTGGGCGCGGTCTATGGAGTCATCAAGGCACGCCCGATCTGGTATAAGCCTGAAATGGCGGTCATGTTCATGTTCTCTGCCATCGTTGGCGGTATCGCATTGACCCTGCTTGCATCGATGCTCTCGGCGAGGTTGACTTCCAAGGCCAAGGTCAACGATATTCTCGTGGAACGCGTTGCTCAATTCCTCGGTTATTTGATGATCGGCTATTTATACTTACGCTTCTGGGATTGGCTTGCCCAAACCTACACCTACGAACCCGGGCGGACGGAAGCATTTCGATTGCTCACCAGCGGGACTCTCTCTTTCAACTTTTGGTTCGGTGAGATGATTTTCGGAGCGCTTCTTCCGACCTTCATCCTGCTCTATCAACCCACACGTTTATCGCCCTTCTGGCGGATGCTCGGCCTGGCGATGATCGTGGGCGGCGTGATCGCCTTCCGCTTCGACACGAATCTCGTCGGCTTTCTGGCAGTCATCTCGTATCTGCCGGGTGAAGTCATGGTGTCGTACACGCATTACACTCCATCTCTCGTTGAATGGGCGAGCGGATTGGGCATCATTGCCTACGGATTACTGGCATTCTCCATCGGTGTGAAATATCTACACGTTGTCGATCATCGTTTGGTAAGCGAAGAACATGAGACGGTGAGTATTGGCTTGGGTGAAACTGCCAAGGCATAATTAGTTAAGTAGTTTTAAACTAAAAAAGTGAGACGCTTCATACAGAGCATCTCACTTTTTATTTCTCACTCTCTTAATTTTTTACGGCACCGCCGTCGCGTCTACCGATTCTGAAATCGGCGGGACAGTCTTCAGTGCAGTTTCTTCCGTGTTGATAAAGCCGTAGATTCCAGCGAGCATGGCAACGGTCAGAACTGCGGCGATGGGGTAGTAGATCATCTGGCGTTTGCGCAGAGTCGCGGCATCGGGTCGGCGGTCTGAAATCCCAGCCTTGATATCCGCCAGTTCAAGCGGGTGTTCATGCAGCATTTCCTGTTCGTTTTGCATCCCATTGAACATGGCTTTGTTGAGGCGTTTGATGTGTACGCCATACATATGCCAGATGATGATGGCCAGCACGGCCAGCACTGCTTCGCCGCCGTGTGCGGCTTTCGCAGCAGGGATGAATTCACCCGGCAGAAATTTTGTGGCTGTGATCGGGTTCCACATCAGGAAGCCCGTTAGGATCATAACCACCGAACCCCACACGAACGCCCAATACTCCATCTTTTCTTCGAAAGTGTAACGTCCCATTTGTGGGTAAGTCTTGGCGAAGCCAACATTGTAAAGTAAAGCTTGTATTCCATCTTTTGCATCCTGCAAAGAAGGCAGCATCGACATTTGATCGCGGTTGACGAAAACACCATAGCCCATCACAAGCATGTGCCAGACTGTGCCAAGCATCATGATAATGGCCGCAATGTGGTGGATGGTGCGCAGCACTTCGATACCGCCGAGTACCTGAATCACGGAAATTGAAATGGCAGAGGTTGCAAATTTCTGAGGAATACCAGTCAACCCTAAAGTTGTAAAGGAAAGCATCATGATCCAGTGTTCAATGCGGCGCGCAAGTGGAAAACGCAGATAGGTTTGATTGACCTTGTTCATTAGTGCTTTACTCCTTTCATGCGGTTGACAATGCGCCTGTAAATATCGGTCAGGATGAATAAGACCATGCCGCCGAGTACCGCAGGGATGAAAAATTTATAAAAGAGATTCACATAATAGACCAGCGGGTTATGCTGCGGGCTGGGTACGTAGTGACTCATCCAAGCATCAGAGAAATTTGCAGTCGCATCGGGATGACAGCGCTGACATTTGATCAGCAGGTTTTCACGCAATGCAACGCCTGTTTCAGGGTTGTCCACTTTGGCAATGTCATGCACGCCATGGCAATCGGAGCAAACTGCCTTGTTGGTTTCCTGCCCGGGAAATTGCTGCTCAAAGAGAGTTACCGTCGTGCCGTGAAAATCGGCCACATAGGTTTCTGTCACTTCTGTAGAGATGCCGTATTTATCCATAATTTCGGCATTGTCATGACAGTCGGCGCATAGGGCAGGCGTGTTGTTACGGAACGATGCAGTGGTAGGGTCGCTGATATTATGGACACCATGACAATCAGTGCAGGTGGGTACGTCTGTATTTCCATCGGCCAATGCGGCGCCATGCACGCTGTTTTTATATTGCTCGTAAGTATCGGCGTGGCACGTTGCACAAGTTGCGGCCACATGCCTGCGCGCAGAAATCGTCAACAGTCCGCTTTCCTGGCCGATCAGGCGGGGTTGCGTATGCGGGTTGTGACAATCTGAACAGATCGGAGCATTTTCCTTGCCCGCATCCAGCGCAACTTGATGAACGCTATCCTGCACCTTGGTGTATTGGTCTTCGTGGCATTGCTTGCAAGAGTCAACGTAAGCGAGCGAGAAGGCACGTATACTTTTTTCTTTCACTGTTGGATGCGGATAATCGCTGATATCTGTATGACAATCGACGCAGGCGATTCCTTCTGCGCTGTGAACTGATTCACCAAATTGAGTTGGGTTTATGCTGACGGAGAGTTCTTCACTTCCGAGCGTGAGAGTCTTTCCCTCCTCCTGATGGCAGGCCAGACAGAAATCATTGCCTGGTTTATCCGTTTGCTGGGGAGGTGTAGTCGTGTGAGCGGCCTGTGCGGGCGAAGCGAAAACTGCCAGGGCGAAGATTAAGAGTCCAAGGCCGAGCAGCAGGCTTAGTGTCCAAATACGAGGCGGGCGAATTTGTATCCTTTGGTGCATAACGTTCTCCTTCGTATTAAAGTTTTTCAGAATTATAGTCCCAATGAGAAATGTCATGGGGAGAACGCCCCAATTGTAAAAGTGATTGTAATGCGGATAAAGTGCTAAACATCACTGATTCGATGTGATTAATAAGGGATTAAAAAAATGGCGGGCGCATAACGCGCCCGCCATTTTTTTAACTTTGTTATCTTACTGGGCTGGTGCTGGAACTTCCGGACGAGTGTACGTGGTCACATCGCCGCCCAAATCTTCAATCGAGTCGATCAAGATCTGGATGATGTACTTGGGATTGTGAACGTATCCACCGCCATCCTTCTGGCTGTATTGATAGTCAAAAGCAGCTCTGAGCAAGCGGGGAGTCCAGGTGGCATAAGCCTTGCCATCCGCGCCGAAGAAGTACGGGTAGGCGGCGGCTTTATATTCAATTGCTCCGCCGTTTGCTGTTGCATAGACCTGAATTTGGGCGTAGAGGGCTTCAGCGAGGGTGTCAACTTCACCCTTAATGCCTTCTGTTACATCGCCATCGCCATCATAGTCCACATCAGTTTCGCGAACCGCTGCTGGGTCTGAAGTGTTGTGACAGGTTTCGCAGGATTCAACCTTGGGTTCAAGCGCATGGACATCGTGACAATCCTGGCACTTGTTCATCTTGCCTTCTTCGCTGGCGTGCATGTTTTGGCCGACATATTCCTTGCCTTCGTATTGATAGGCACCTTGAACATCACCACCGAAGATGGTTGCACCTGCGGCAAAGTAATGGATGTTCTTAAAGCGGATTTTTGCGTCGACTACATCTGCATCTTTGCCTTTGAGGGCGGCGTTCACACTTGTGGTGGATTCGCGTCCCATATGGCAGGAAATGCAAAGGTTTCCATCATCGGCTACGAAAGCGCCATCGGCATCCTTACCACCAAAACTGACTGACTTGCCGCTGGGGAAGACCACAGAAGCAACTGCATAGCGGTTCGGGAAGTTGGCTGTATCATGGCAGGTGGAGCACAGGAAGCCATTGCTGGAGGGCATGGATTGAACACCGGTGGTGGAGGTTGAGCCAGTGGAGGTCACAACGGTTGTGCCACCGTCTTTGAGGAAGGTGGGCAAGCCCTGAGCAGTGTGGCATTTCACACAGCCGAAAGGCACTGTGTAGAGGGGGTTACCATCATTGTCGAAGTCCCAATCGCGGAAGGCTAGGGTGTTACCAGCGAAGTGACCCGCATCGGTGCGGGCGAGTGTGCTGGTGTCACCGCCGAGATCGGCAATCGAGTCGACGAGCAACTGGACGATGTACTTGTTGCCGTGGGCAAATGCACCGGGATCCTTGATGGAAACTTGGTAGTTATAGGCGGCTTTGAGTAAACGGGGAGTCCAATTCTTGTAGGCGTTCGGGAAGATAGCTTCGCCTTCGTCTACTGTGCCATTGGCATTTGTGTCTGCAAAGAAGTAAGGATACGCGGCAGGATCGTAAACGAGCGCGGCGCCAGCCTTATCAGCAGCGTACTTCTGGATCTCAGCAAATAGGTTGCCCTGCAAGCCTTCGATTTCATAGTACATGCCTTCTTCCATGTCGCCATCGCCATCATAATCAGGCGTGGAGGAGACCATGCGGACGTTCTTGAGGTCTTCCACTGTGGCAACATCTTCATGGCAGGTTGCGCATTGGTCAACCTTCACCTTGAGGGTATGGGGGTCGTGGCAGCCAATGCAGGAATCATAACCTTCGACATGGGTATTCTTGGCATCGTAGGTCAGACCTTCATATTCATAACCGCCGTGAGTCATACCACCATAGAGAGTGGCGGCAGCTGCGTAGTAGTGAACATTGCGGAAGCCAAAGAAGACATCTTTGCCTTGATCATCTTTGATTGGGGCGACGACAGCATCCATATCAGTGGCGGCAAATTTTTCGATCTGTGCGTCAACACTAACTTTGGATTCGCGGCCTTGATGGCATTCCATACAACGGGTGTCGTCACCGGCTGTAATTTCAACGCCGGAGGGGAACATAACGGTTGTCTTGGAAATGGTGACTGCATTATGGCAGGCTGCGCACTGTACGCCTTGGGCATGATCAGCGGGTACTGCAGCATCCACTTTGCCGGCTTCGGAGCCGTCAACACCAAGATAATCCTGGTAACCATCACTGGTATGGCACTTGGCGCAGAAGGTGGGCACACCATCTGGATTTTCAGTGGCATCATCCCAATATCGGAAAGGTGTACTAGCCACGTCTGCGTGAGCGGAACCTTGCCAGTCAGCCAGATAGGGCATATCTGGAACTGGGGCAGTAACAACAGGGGCTTCTGTTGGGGCAGCGGTAGATGTAGTTGTTGGGGTACCGCCACAAGCGGCTATGAGTGTGCCGACAACGATCATTACGCCGAGTAAAACAAGTATTCTTTTTAATTTCATTGTATTATTCTCCTTTTTTGTGAAGTGAAGAAAAATTTCGGTTGATATATTACTGGCTGGCTCCTCCTGTCTGTAAAGTAAATTCACCTTAAAATATTATGAGCAATTACCTCTAAATTCTAAGCATTTCACACATTAAAAACAAGTTAATTTGCAATAAAAGAGGTATGACAAAAGTCACTATAATCTGGATAATAATAGGTGGGTTTCAAATTGCTTTATGTGGGTATATATATGAGCAGCTTGTTTTTTCGATCCCTAGTTTAAACTTTATCCACAGGTTGTGAGTTTATAATAAAAATGTAGAATGAAGGCATCGATTCTTTTTGACGATGTTTTGCTCTGTTGGAATAGGAAAAAGCATATATCAAATGACGGTGAACCTCGGCCCTCTGGAGTGCGGAGATTGTTTAGAAACCCCTCTCGTACTTTATCAAATTTTTGTTTTATTCCTATTAGGAATAAAATGGATTTTTCCTCACAAGAATGTTAAGCAGGTTAATTGACGCATTATCACCTTGCATGTATAATTTTCAGACCTAGCCCATCATGGGTGGCTAAGTAGAGGATATATGGCCCTTCGTGGAAATTTACGTGATTTTACGATCACACAATTGCTAAACCTAATCAACCTTGCCAGTAAAACTGGCACGTTGGTTGTTGATGGACCTTCAGAACAGGCCCATATTTCTTTTCGGGATGGCAAACTTGCATATGCCCGCATCGGAAAGGAAGAGGGCAGTCTGGCTGTTGTTTTACATAAGGCAAATAAGATCAATGCCAATCAATACCGTGCGATCTCAGACCGCGCAGGTCAGATGACCGATAAGGAACTTGGCTTGCTTCTTATTAATGCTGGTTATGTAACTCAGGAAGATATCCTTATGAATCTACAGGGGTATTTTACTGAGATGATACGGAAGTTATTTACCTGGGTTGAAGGTATTTTTCGTTTTGAAAATGAGATGCTTCCGCCGGATGATCGTATTAATGTGCGGCTGGATCTTGAAAATATTATTATTGAAGGTTCACGCCAGTTGCGTGAGTTGGAGCAGTTGCAGGATGAAATTCCCAGCCTGGATATGGCTCTGAAATTTACAGAACGTCCGTTGACCAATGTGAATTTGAGCGTGGAAGAATGGAAAGTGGTCAAGTTTGTCGATCCGAAAAACACAATGCGCCAGATTGCGAGTACAAATAAATTAAGTGACATTGAAGTTCGCAGGATCGTATATGGTTTGTTGCAAGCTGGTTTGGTGGAAATGGCACGTCCTGCCGGAGTGGCTCCTGCGCCTAACCCGAAGCAGTTCCCGACGCAGGATAAAGAAGAGCAAAAAACATTAATTAATAAATTAATTGGTCGCATTCGTTCAATGTAATTATCTGGGTCAGAAGGATAGAAATTATGCAAACGGTTAAAATGGTAGTGACGGGTCCATTCAGTGCTGGTAAGACACAATTTATTCAATCGGTTAGCGAAATTGATGTAGTTGCCACGGAACGCAAAATTTCTTCAGATGAAGAACGCTCGGTCAAGTCTGCGACCACTGTCGCAATGGACTTTGGCCGTATCACTGTGGATGAGGATCTGGTTCTGTATCTTTTTGGGACACCCGGCCAGAAGCGCTTCGATTTTATGTGGGAGATTCTTTCTGAGGGTATGCTGGGGTTTATCGTCATGGTAGACAGCACCCGCCCTGAGACCTTCCGCGAAGCCCGCTCAATTTTGGAAACTTTCCGCGCGTATGCTCCCACACCTTTTGTGGTCGCTGCCAATAAACAGGATGCAGAAGAAGCCTGGGAACTTGACGATGTGCGCCATGCTTTACGACTTGATAGTGGTACAAAGCTTTTACCCTGTGTTGCAACGAATCGTGATACTGTGAAAACGGTTTTGCTTGAATTGCTGTACAGTATCATTAAAGAAATGGATTCCTAAAAGCAGGGAAACTGGTTAATCATTTGCCGTGTCTTCAATTACTACTGATCAGGGAATAGTTCATTACGAAGTATACGGACGCGGGCGTCCGGTAATTCTTTTGCACGGGTGGCTTGGCTCCTGGGGGTTATGGCAGGAGACGATGGCTTATCTGGGCGCTTTTTATCGTACCTATGCCTTGGATTTTTGGGGATTTGGCGAATCAGGTAAAAAACGCGAGACTTATGCAGTTTCAGATTTTGTAAGCCTTGTAAATCAATTTATGGAACAACTGGGTATCGTCCATGCGCCTTTGGTTGGGCATAGCATGGGGGGGACGGTCAGCCTTTCTGTTGCTATAAAATACCCTGAGCGTGTGAGTAAGGTGGTTGTGGTTGGGTCTCCGATTGTGGGCTCTTCACTTGCACCTTTACTAAAGCTTTCTGGCTATCGTCCAATCGCGTTCATGCTGTTCAATATGATGGGCGTTTTTCGCGCGGGGATGAAAATTTATTCGCCTTATATTTGCAAGGATCCGCGCTTTCCAGCGATGATGGATCGTGACCTTTCCCGCACAACGGTTGAATCCTTCCTGCGCTCTATTGCCTCGTTGCGCCGCACTGACCTGGTTCCCATGTTGTCACAGATCAGAGTCCCGGCAATGGGCATGTACGGTGACAAGGATGTGATTGTTCATCCATTGCAGTGGATGCCCATGCAAAAAGGAATCCCTCACGCAGTAATCGAGCGTTTTCCGATGGCGGGTCACTTTCCAATGTTGGAAGAGCCAACAGCTTTTAGCCAAAAATTAAAATTATTTCTCGACCAACAAGAGTCTCCTGCTTTATGAGTAATGAAACATTTTTCTATCCTCAGAAAATGGGCAGGATTATTTTTCTGGGAATAGAGGAAGTGATAGGCATAAGTGGAATGAATGCCATTCTTCATCTCGCATCCCTTGAGAATTTTCAACACAATTACCCGCCGCCTCGCGCAGAACGCAGTTTCTCGTTTGAAAATATAAGTTCTGTGCAAAGCGCCTTAGAAAAAGCCTATGGTCCGCGTGGTGGGCGTGGATTGGCTTTACGTGCAGGGCGCGCCTGTTTTTCATACGGCATCAAGGAGTATGGTTCCATACTCGGTTTGACCGAGATGGCGTTTCGATTACTTCCGCTTTCTACAAAATTACATGCGGGCGCAAAGACATTTGCAGACCTTTTTAATAAATATACAGACCAAAAAGTGCGTGTGGAAGAAAAAGATAATAAGATATTCTGGCATATTGAGAACTGTCCGTTGTGCTGGCAAAGAAAAGCCGATGAGCCGCTATGTCACCTTGCTGTTGGGTTATTGCAGGAGGCGCTTTATTGGTTAAGCGGGGGGAAGGTGTTTAATGTGGAAGAGACGGCTTGTATTGCTCGTGGAGATGGAGCATGTACAATCATGATAGACCAGACTCCGCTTGTCTAGGCAGGAAATTACCTCGTTATTAGGTTTTTCAGTTTTGTTTATTGGTCTGCTCCATCACATACTTTGATTTATAATCATTCCATATGCTAAAAATTATCCTTCACGCGCAAAACCAAATTATGCCTTTTTGCGAACCTGCGCGCGAGTTACGCGTTCAAAATTCCCCGCTCTGGTTGCATCAACGCAATTTACTTGCGCCATATGTCACTCGTGAAATGGAATTAAAACAAGGCGAGCCGTTGCAGCCTGTGCGTGAACCCACCATCGTTTACCGTGATAATCTTTTCTTCGATAAATTCTATATTCAAGCGTTTATGGAAGAAGCAATAAAGCGAAACCGACCCGTGCGCGCTGCTTTCCGTGCAGATGACCCTGCTTTTCGTGAACATGCCTTGCCGCTTTCCACTTCATACACGCCTGCAGGCAGTTTGTACCTTGCAGACTTATGGTATTACCCCAATGGCCCAAAAGCAGGTGTGGAGCCTTTGGTGATTGATATGCAGGCGCGAGAGATCGGTTATTACCATGTCCCCACCTATATGGGTGATCAAAGCGGCGACCTGGTTTTTCAAGTGCCTTTACGAGCAATGATGGCAATTGATTCATGGGTGCATGTATTTATTGCCGATATGGTGTTTGGTCAATTTGCGCATGGTGCGCGTTTTGAAAAACGCCTGAATGAAGACCTGGGTTTTAAATTAAAGATCATTGGCAAGGCAATTTACGAAGGTCGGCAGGTTCTGGAATCTTCAGAATTGGTAAAGGTGGGTAAAGGTTGCGTGATCGATCCGAGCGCAGTGATTCACGGCCCTGCGATCATTGGCGATAATGTGACCATCAACGCTGGCGCGGTAATCGAAAACAGTATCATTGGAAACAATGTTAATATTTCTCAGGATGTGCAGATCATGCTTTCGGTTGTTGGCGACGGCGCTTTTTTGCCTTTCCGCGCCTCGTTGTTTATGACCACCATTATGGAAAATAGCATGGTGGCACAAAACACCTGTTTGCAAATGTGCGTAATTGGGCGAAATACCTTTATCGGTGCAGGGTCTACGTGGACAGATTACAACTTGATTCCCGCGCCGATTCGTGCTCGTGATGGGAATGGGAAGTTAAGTATATCCAACCGCCCGGTGATGGGAGGCTGCGTGGGGCATAATTGCCGCATTGGCTCAGGGATGATTATCTACCCTGCGCGTACAATCGAATCAGATGTAGTGCTGGCTGCCTCTAAAGAACGTCGTGTCATTGACCGTGATATTTCATTTGCCGACAGCGATCATCACAATCTTAAACTTTCAAACCTTCACCAAACTCCATATCATAAGAAGCAGGCAGATTCAGAGTCATGGTAATAAAAAATGGATAGTTTCGCCTTCATCATTCACCCCATTGATCCCAAGCGAGATGTCAGCCGCAAGTTCCCTTTTTTAGGACGTGTGCTGAGTGAAAGACAAATAGATTTTTTTTCCACATTCTTTCCACCGGTTTATATCTCAGAAATCGAAGGGATAACATCACTAGCCACCGGAAAGACGATTAAAGGCTGGTTCCTTGCATGTCCGTATACTCCAAGGCGCATGATGGAGTTGCCTGAGCGCACAGTCTATCGTAAAATTGTGCAAACTGGCCGCATGGCTGAAAAACTCGGCGCAAATATTCTAGGCCTTGGCGCTTTCACATCTGTTGTGGGTGATGCGGGTGTTACCATCGCAAATGATTTGGATATACCCGTCACTACCGGTGATTCTTTCACTGTGGCAATGGCTGTGCAAGCCATACGCGAAGCGGCGCGCGTGATGGGAATAAAAATGGAAGACGCGACTGTAGCTGTCGTGGGCGCCACTGGAGCTATTGGCCGCGTCTGTGCTGAACTGTTAGCGGGGGAAGCGGCCCGGACATTGCTTGTGGCCCGGGATGAGAAAAAACTTGAAGCCCTTCGAGACAGGCTTCAGCTTAAGTCCCGAAGCGAGCTTGTCATCAGCACAAAAATGGATGTGTTGAAGGACGCCCAGTTGATTCTAACGGTGACGAGTTCCATCCATGATGTCATCCGCCCGGAGCATTTACAGCCAGGCAGCGTGGTGTGCGATGTGGCACGCCCCCGTGATGTTTCTGCAATGGTGGCGGCGGTGAGAGATGATATATTAGTAATTGATGGCGGTATGGTGGATGTGCCAGGTCCTGCAAACTTCCACTTTAATTTTGGTTTTCCTGAGGGAAAAGTGTACGCCTGTATGGCTGAAACGATTGCCCTGGCTTTGGAAGGCCGTTTTGAAGATTACACTGTAGGTAAGGATATTACGCTTGAACGTGTGCAGGATATTACCGCGATCGCCGGACGGCATGGTTTTCGAATGAGCGGCTTTCGTTCGTTTGAGCATGAAGTAACAGAAAAACAAATTGAAACTGTTCTACAAAACGCCCGCAAAAATAAACGCCGTACTTAAAAAGAGCTGCATTGAGATATGATGCAGCGTAAATAGTAAATCAGAATTATGTTTCTACCGATAATTTTTTCAGAACTAAAAATGGTTCATGCAACAAGCGGTAGAGGAGGCTCAAATGGGTAATCCCCGTCTTTTAGTAGTGGAAGATGATATAGATATCGCCAATATGCTTAAGATCTACTTCACAGGTTTGCAGTATGATGTGGATGTAGCGAATCGCGGCATGGATGCTTTGGAAAAAACAAAGCACGTTCTGCCGCATTTGATTGTGTTGGATATTATGTTACCGGATATTGATGGGTATGAAGTGTGCCGTAATTTGCGAACAAGCACACGTACCAGTCATATCCCGGTAATTTTTCTTACACAAAAAGATGAACGAAGCGATAAATTGCAAGGCCTTGAGTTGGGCGCGGATGATTACATTACCAAGCCATTTGATATTGAGGAATTAAAATTGCGCGTGCAGGGCGCCATTCGCCGCTCAGAACGTGAAAGCCTTACCGATCCACGCTCTGGTTTGCCCGCTGGCCGTCTGATTGAGGAACAATTACGTCAGCTGATTCGTAAGACAGATTGGGCATTGCTTGATGTGCGCGTCAATAACTTTGATGCGTTCAAGGATGTATATGGATTTGTTGCAGGCGATGATGTTTTACGCTTCGCCGCAATGGTGATTGGTGAAGTCGTGGATGAGCTCGGCACCATAAGTGACTTTATCGGCCACGCGGGAGGCGATAACTTTATTATCATGACTACAAATGAAGCCGCCCCCAATATTCGTCAGAAGTTAAAGGACCGCTTTGCAAATGAAGTGCTGAGCCACTATAACTTTATAGATCGTCAGCAAGGATTTATTCAAGCCCCAACTGCCGAGGGCGGCGTGGAAAAAGTTGGATTCATGACATTCGCTGCAGGATTGGTTTCTCCAAGTTTACAATCCTTTGCAGATATTCGTGAGATTACCGAGCTTGCCGCCGAAGCACGACGTCAGGATTCAGCGGCTACTCCTGCCGCCTGATAAGGTAAGTATTTTCCATGTTTCCTGGATTAGGCATTGGCCTGTTCTTTGCCGGACTTGTATTTATTGTACTGGTCTGGCTTATTTTGCGTATTTTGCCGCGTACACAGGCTGCTGCGCAACAAGCTGATACTCGATCTTTCGTTTTCCCCGTAAATACACAATCTAATGATGCTGTAATCATACTTCAACCCGGAGGCCGGGTTGAGTATATGAGCGCGCAGGCGCGTACGTTTTTTGATTTACGCGAGAATGAACCATATGACCTGGAGCGCCTTGCGCGAAGGGTGCGGCCTACAGATGACTTTTTAGACTTGTGTGCAAGCCCCGGGCAGAAACGAGTTTCCATCACTGGTAAAGTGGTGGAAATCGCGTCTTATGAAGTGCCGGGCGTATTCCCTATGATGCTCCTCTCTTTGCGGGCGAAAGACCTGAGTTCAGCATTAGACAAGGGAGATGGCGCGTCAGATGAAATATTGCGCGTGGTTACAGAATTTAGCCAGTCGATTGCTGCCAGCCTTGACCTTGAGACGACCGTACAATCCATTTTGGACAATGTCAGCCGCCTTGTCCCTTCGGATCTGCTTGAATTAAAGTTGTGGAATGCAGAGGATCAGGCTTTGATTCCATACCACTTTAGACAGTCTGATGCAAATTCCAGCGATATCATACGCGCAGCGACTTCTCAATTTGGAAGTCTGACAGACCAATTGATGAAAGGTCGTACGCCGATCATGCTGGAGGATGCGCGAGCGCAGCCCGAACTGGCTGCAAATGGCGAGCTGTTATCCATTCAATCGTATTTGGGAATTCCTCTTATTGCGGGTGGTCAGTTGGTGGGCACGCTGGAAGCAGGTCAAACAGGGGGGGGGGCGTTTGGCTTACATGATCTTAATTTGTTATCCCTTGTTTCCAGTCAGGCGGCTGTTGCAATTCGCAATGCGAAACTTTATATAGATGAACAGAAGCGGGTTGCAGAGCTTGCAGGTCTGGCAAATCTCAATCAGGCGCTTGGTAGTGTTCGTGATACACAAGACCTTTTTGCGCAGCTTGTGGCAAGTATTACGCCCCTGTTTGTTGCTGAGATTGTGGGTTTTCTTCTTTATGATGAAGATAAGCGTACTTTGGAAGGAAAAATTCCTTTCCATGGATTGCCGCCTCATTTGGTCGAGATCTATAGGACCACAGTCGTTGTGGATAGCCCTGCCGATCGAGTGATTACGAGTCAGGAACCGATTATTACCCTGTACCCTGCCGGTGACGAGACATGGCGTGTGCTTGGCCTTTCAGATATTGCGCTTGCGGCCAGCCTGCATAATACTGCGCTTGTGCCTTTACTTTCATCGGGGCGTATGCTTGGGTATTTACAGGTGGGTCATTATCAACGCGGAGCCTCTTTCTTTTCAGTAGAAGAAATTCGTTTAATGAACATTGTGGCTAATCAAGCCGCGGCAATTATTGAAAATGTTTTATTGGTGCAGCAGGCACGGTCTCGTGCCCAGCGTGCGGATGCTTTGCGTCGCATTGCGAGCCTTTCAGGTTCTTCCGCTACTCTTGAAGAAATTTTGAAATACTCTGTGCAGGAATTAGCGCATCTCTTTCAAGCGGATGCTGGCGCGATCTTCCTTATGGATGAATCGCGCGGTGAACTGCGTTTACGCCGCGAATCCACTTTTGGCGTTTCAGAGGATATAAACAGTTCCTTTATTCAGATTTTTGTAGATGATCCCAATTATCGTCACACAGTTTCAGGAAGCCAGAAGGCGTTCTTATCTGGCCGTCTTAGCGCAGACCGCAGAGTTTTACCCGCTTATCGTCCCTTGGCGTCTACACTGCGAATGGAGTCTGTGATCGTTGTTCCGTTGGTTGCTCGTGAACGCAGTATCGGCGAATTAATGTTGGGAAGTTTCAAAACCGACCATTTCAACGCGTTTGACCTGCAAGTAGTGGCTACCGCCGCAGGTCAATTATCGACAGCGGTCGAATCGGCCAGTTTGCTTGCTCAAACCGATGATTCTTTACGCCTCCGCATTGATCAACTTTCTGCGATTGCACGTGTGAGCAGGGAATTAGGGGCATCCCTTAACATTAAACACTTGCTTCAAGTGGTTCATGATGAAGGGTTGCGCGCAGTAAAAGCCAGTTGTTTATCTGTTTTTCTTTTTGATGATGAGCCTGCTGATAGTACTGCCGATCCGGTCATTAAATACTTTGTGGGTTGCGAAAGTGGGCGCGAGTTAACTTCTGTTGAACGATATGCTTTGCAGAGCAGCGATCCCCAGGTGATTGATGATTATGCTCAAGATGGCGCCACCCCTCCGCATGATGGGGCGCGCTCTGTCATTGTGGTTCCGATTGTTGTTCAAGGGCGCGCAATTGGGTTGATTAATCTCCACGACAAACAACCCGCCTTCTTTACCTCTGAAGTGGTTGAGTTGGTCAATGCCCTGGCCGCGCAGGCTGGGATTTCATTAAGTAATGCCCAGCGTTATCAAAATGAAAAGCAACGCGCTGAATTGATGCGTCGCCGTGCAGATACTCTTGTGCGCTTAACAGACGTTAGTTATAGCTTGAGTTACGATCAGCCATTAGATCAGGCTTTACAGGCTATCGCGCGTGGTATTCGTGATTCAACTCCCTTCCGTGTGGTTTTAATAAGTATTGTTGAAGCCGAGGCGCAGCTTTTGCGCCGTGTTACCGCTGTGGGTATTCCGCAGGATATGCTCAATGAACTGCTCTCACGCAAACAACCGCTGGGGGGTATTCAGCAATTAATGAAACCCGAATTTAAGACAAGCCGTTCGTATTTCATACCCATTGATCAATCTCCGGTTTTGCCATCTGATGTGCATATGGTTACGCTGGATATTGCTGAATCTACTGTTAAGTCTCATAATGCATGGAATGCGGACGACACGTTGCTTATTCCGCTTGAAAACTCTGAAGGGGAGATCATTGGTCTCATCAGTCTGGATAGCCCTGCAAATGGCTTGCGCCCAGATAAGGCAACCATTGAAACTGTGGAAGTATTCGCCTCTCAAGCCTCGTTGCTGATCAGTAACATCCTGCGGCAAAGTGACTTGCGTACCCGGATTGACTCTCTTTCTTCCGGTTTACAACGTCAGCAGAAACTGTTGGACATTACGCAGAATGATCTCCCTGTTTTGCTCCATAAAGATCTTGAGCAAACCATCTCTTTGCATAATCTGGATCGACGCGCGCAACGTGTGCGGGCGGGTCTTGCCATTACCGAATCGGTCAGTCGTCAATTAGATGCCTCTTCAGCGCTTTCGGCTTTGGGCCGTGAAACCCTTACGCAATTGGGTATGTCTGTTGCTCTGGTGGCTGAAAATACTCCTGATGGTCCGCGCCTTTTGCATGTGCTGGGCGGGTTGCCACGTTCTACAAATGTAGAAGCCTTGTTTGGACAGCGTAACCCGTTACGTACTTGTTTGCAAACCGGTATTCCGATCCTCATCTCTAATCTGGATGAAGACGATGAATGGCGCGACGTGTCATTGTTGACTTCGCTGCGCGCAAAAGGCGTTATCTGTTTGCCGGTCTTGATGGAAGGTAAGATCGTGGCCGCCATGCTGGCTGTAACTCCGGAACCAATGACCACCTTCACAGAGGAAGATCATCAGGTTTATTTGCAGATATCCCAGCAAACTTCGATCATCCTGCAAAATATTTCCCTGCTCAACCAGACTCGTCGACGTCTCGACGAGGTGAATCTGCTTCTCGATTTTAGCCGCCAGCTTTCAGGTTTAGACCCAGACGCGATCATCAACGCGTTGCTCGATAGCTCGCGTCGCGTCCTCCAACATGCTCATGCAGGCGCAGTCATCATTTGGAATCCACAAACTGAAGCCCTTACCCCGCGCGCAGTCTCCGGGTATGCAGACAATATCAGCATGATGAATATTAACTATCGTTCAGGCGAAGCATTGCCCGGCATCGTATTTCAAAATAAAGCGGTGCGCCGCGTGGATGAAGTTAATTTTGTTCGCGACTATAACCTGAGCCCGGAAAACCTTGCCCTGTATCGTCAATCCACAGGCGGGCGTTTGCCCGTTTCCAGTTTACTTGTACCCATTGTGACCGGCGATCAGGCGTTAGGTTTGCTGGTTTTGGATAACTTCAATACGATTGGTGTTTTTAGACCCGAAGATGAGATTCTCTTGCTTTCACTTTCACAACAAGTTGCGCTTTCATTGGATAATGTGCGCCTTGTGCAGGCAACACAGGAACGTGCTTTGCAATTGCAGGCATTGAATACTGCCGCCGCATCTCTTACTTCCAGTTTGCGAAGCGATCAATTGGTAGGCACTTTGCTGGATCAGTTAAGCCCGGTCATTCAATATGATACAGCCACTCTTTGGCTGCGTGAAAAAGACCGCCTTGCAGTTGCCTCAGCGCGCGGATTTTCAGATGCCGATCAGCGTCTTGGCTTATCCGTTGCTGTCGCAGATAGCGCACTTTTTAAGGAAATGGCACAAACAGGCCAGCCTATTTTGATCAACGATGTGCGTGAAGACCCACGCTTTTTGCCGGTGGAACAACCGCTACTTTCATGGCTTGGCATTCCACTCATCTCAAAGAGTGAGTTGGTGGGCGTGCTTGCCGTTGAAAAATGGCAGGCTCATTACTACACACGTGAACAAATGCAAGTTGGCCTTACCTTTGCGAGTCAGTCTGCGGTCTCATTGGATAATGCCCGCCTTTATGAAGACAGCGTAAGCCGCGCCACTGAATTAGATCAACGCTCTCAGCGCCTTAGCACACTAAACCGTTTTACATCCGGCTTGACTGGCTTGCTGGATGCAGACCATATCTTGAATTTAACAGCAGATGAATTACTCAAAGGATTAGGTGCCCGCCGCGTCTCTATTGTGACCTTTGAACAAGGTCGGGCATTCTGGAAGGTTTCCTCCCCTCGAGTGCGTGGAACCCTGCCGCGTCCTCTACCCGATTCTCCCATTTTCACCCGCTTACGAGAATCCCTTGGTATTTTCAACACAGACGATGCTCGTAATGAGCCTGATCTCGCGTCACTCGGCGAAATGCTGGGCGAAAATGTTAGCGGGCTGATCATCCTTCCCCTTATTAGCGGCAAGGATCTGACAGCGCTTGTCTTTGTTCAAACCGAAAGCGAGATTCGCTTTGGCTCAAATGAACTTGATGTAGCTCGCACAATCACCAATCAGGCCACAGTGGCGCTTGAAAATGCGCGCTTGTTCCAATTATCTGTGCGCACGGCTGAACGGTTCGCCATTCTTAACGAAACCAGTTCCCAGGTCGGTTCAAGCCTCGACCCGGAAGAAGTGTACGCCTCTGCCCATAAAGCGGCTGAGCGCCTTGTTTCTTTGGACTCTTTTGTAATCACATTGTTGGATCAAGAGCGAAATGAAATTGATCCTGTGTACCTGCTAGACCATGGAAAACGATACGTGGGTCAGCGTGTTCCATTTGGGCAGGGCATGAGCAGTGACATTATCACAAGCGGCAAACCCATTTTAGTTTCAACTGCTGAACAAGCCAATGCCATGAATTCAGTCAAAGCGGGTGAGGAGGAAGGAGAAACCCAATCGATTGTGGCCGTGCCCATGATTCTCGGCGGTAAAACATTGGGTATGCTTTCTGTCCAAAGTTATCAGGCAGGAGTGTATAACGAAGACGATGTGCAGATTCTTGGCACACTTGCAAATCAAGTCATCGTTGCCATTCAAAATGGAAATCTGTTTGCTGAAACACAAAATCTTGCCTCGCAACTTGAAATGCGCGTAATTGAGCGCACTGCACAATTACAGCGTGAACAACAAGGCACTGAAACCCTGCTGCATATTCTTACAGAAGTTTCCTCCAGCCTGGATCTCGACCGCGCCCTTAACCGTACATTGTCATTACTAAATGAAGCTATTGGCGCAGAACAAGGTACGATTATGCTCCTGCATGCTGAAGACAATCTTTTGCACTATCGTGCGGGCTATGGATATCTTTCAGAGATGGGCGACACCAGCGGACGAGGCTTCACGCTGAAAGTCGGCGAAGGTCTTGCCGGCTGGGTTGTTCAAAACCGTGAATCCGTATTGGTGAACGACCTGCACGAAGATTTCCGCTGGGTGCAAAGCAATTCTTCCGGAATCGATCACCGTAGTTCAATTGTAGTACCCATGCTTGTGGGTGAAGATGTGATCGGTGTTCTCATGGTCTTCCAGCGTATTCCCAGTTTCTTCAGCGCGGAAATGCTCAACCTCGTCAAGGCAATTGGTGGTCAGGTGGCAGTAGCGATCAATAATGCTCACCTGTATGAATTGATCCGCGATCAGGCCGAACGTCTGGGTGTGATGCTCCGCAAAGAACAGGAAGATGCCAGCCGCTCACAAGCCATCCTTGAAGCTGTGGCCGATGGTGTACTGGTCACCGGCTCTGATAATCAGATATCCTTTGTTAACTCCTCTACAGAGCGCATCCTTGCTCTTGAGCAGGCTCACTTGCTTGGTAATACATTAGATACCTTCGGAGGCTTATTTGGGAAAGCTGCCAGCACATGGATGGACACCATTCGCCGTTGGTCCGAAGACCCATCTTTATATGTGCCTGGCGATACCTATGCCGAGCAATTGGAATTGGAAAATGGACGCATCGCTCTTGTCCATCTTGCGCCTGTAATCTTGCAGAATGACTTTTTGGGCACGGTCTCCATCTTCCGTGATATTACCCATGAAGTAGAAGTGGATCGTTTGAAATCTGAATTTGTCGCAACGGTCAGCCACGAATTACGCACACCGATGACTGCCATTAAAGGCTATGTGGATATCCTCACCATGGGGGCGGCAGGCGCGTTGAATGAAAATCAATTGCACTTCCTGGATATTGTCCGTAACAACATTGATCGCCTGAATATCCTTGTTGGTGACCTGCTCGACATTTCCCGCATCGAGGCGGGACGCGTTACGCTCAACCCACAATCTGTTGATATTCACGCGATTGCCGAAGATATCGTCGCTGACGTTCTGCGCCGCTCGCAGACTGAAGAAAAACCCATGGCCCTTTCCTTAGACTCGCCAAAGAAGGTGCCGGCCGTAATTGGAGATAGTGACCGGGTACGCCAGATACTAGGCAATCTTGTAGATAACGCTTATAACTACACGCCTAACAATGGCACCATCCGTGTCAGTATTCATCAACAGAACGGTGAAATGCAAGTGGATATTCAGGATAATGGCGTAGGCATCGCCACTGAAGATCAAGCACGTATCTTCGAACGCTTCTTCCGTGGTGAGAATCCGCTCGTACTTGCAACCCCCGGCACGGGTTTGGGGCTGCCAATCGTACGTCAACTGGTTGAGATGCATAATGGACGCATCTGGATGACAAGCACAGGTGTGCCGGGTGAGGGAAGTACATTTTCCTTTACTTTGCCCATCTATAAATAATGGAGTTTTTAATGGCAAGGATCTTAATCGCAGAAGACGAACCCGATATCCGTGAACTTGTAGCTTTTACCTTGCGTTTTGCAGGTCATGAAGTCACGCCCACTTCCAACGGAGAAGAGGCATTTCAACAAGCCTCCATCGTTGTCCCTGATTTGATTATCATGGATGTGCGTATGCCGAAAATGACCGGCTATGATGCCTGCCGTGCCATGAAAGCAGACCCTGCTCTAAAAGATATCCCCGTTGTATTCCTCTCTGCCAAAGGACAGGATTCTGAAATTCAAGTTGGTTTGGAAGCAGGCGCAGAGGAATACCTTCTGAAACCTTTCGCTCCCAATCAACTTACTGAACGTGTAAAGGCCATTCTTTCCAAATTTGGAAAATAATATTTCATGAGCGCAATTATTCTTGATGGTTCGATGGTGCATTACGAGGCTTTAGGACGCGGCCGTCCTATTGTCTTTCTGCACGGCTGGATCGGGTCATGGCGATATTGGATCAACGCCATGCAGATCGCATCCACATCCTTCCGCGCCTATGCCATAGACCTCTTTGGCTTTGGTGACACCTCGCGCGACCCATTGCGCTACTCGCTCGACCGCCAGGCAGATCTTATCAACCGTTTCCTTGAAGAAATGGGAATTGGCAAGGTCGCGTTGGTCGGCCATGACCTCGGCGCGCTGGTTGGCTTTTCGTTTATGAAGCAATGGCCGAAGAGTGTCGACCGAATGATGGCGATCAACTGTCCGCTTGAGTATGATTCGATTAATTCACGCATGCGGACTGCCACCATGCCCGAATTAATCGAATGGCTCGCGACGCGTACACCTGAATCCACATCTGCTTTGGCAGACGCGCCCAAAACGGACCCGCAAGCTGTTTCTGCTTCGATGGCAGGATTCCAGGCGAATAATTTACTGGCCAGCGTTCGTGATTATGAAGTCCCATGCTTATTTGTATATGGAGCGAATGACCCAGCCGTTGTCATGCCTTCACAGGAAAAGACAGATTCTTTCCCAAATCACATCCATCAGATCAACCTTGAAGGGACGGGTCATTTCCCAATGATCGACAACCCGACCCAGTTTAACCGCTTAATGACCGATTTCCTTGCGCTCGACTCTGGCGCAAGTCCGCGTGAATTGCAAATGAAAGAGGAATGGAAACGCAGAGTTCGCTAACGAGACCGTCAGATACTGGCGGTCTTTTTATTTTTTGCCTTGACATCTCATCGCCACAGACATATACTGAATTCACAATTGAACGGGGAGCCTGCCGCGACAGGCTGAGAGGAGCTATCTTGCTCGACCCGCATTACCTGATCTGGTTAATACCAGCGGAGGGACTCTTGATTCACTTATCAACCATCCTCCGCCCTCGGAGGATTTTTGTTTATAAAACGCATCATCATTTTCGCCAACGGCGAATTACTTGATATCGAAAAAGCCCGCCCCCTTCTGCATGAAGATGATTTCATTATCGCCGCAGACGGCGGTACGCGTCACGCCCTCGCGTTGGGACTCACGCCCAACATCATCATCGGCGATTTAGATTCTTTACCTGCCAACTTTGAACCTTCAACTTTCAACGGCGAACTTATTCAATTCCCCGCAGATAAAAACGAAACTGATCTCGAACTCGCCATTCAACACGCGCTGACCCTAAATCCTGAAGAGGTCATTATTATGGCTGCGCTCGGCGGACGTCTCGATCAAACCCTCGGTAATATTTCTCTTATCCTTCATCCTTCATCCTTTATCCTTCGCCTTGATGATGGCATCGAAGAAGTTTTCTTCTGCCGCAACAATTGCGAAATAAAAGGAACAAGCGGCGATACCGTTTCTCTAATCCCCTGGCAGGGCGAGGTCACGGGCGTTGTCACAACAGGTCTTAAATGGCTTTTGCAAAATGAAACTTTATATCCGCACAAAACACGCGGCATCAGCAACGAAATGCTGAACAACACAGCGACAGTCCAAATCGATTCTGGCTTGTTGCTCATCGTTCACCGCCGTATTGATAAGTAGGTGACAGTCACTTTTAAAGTGACTGTCACCTGTAGCCGCCAAACTGGAGATTAAACATGAAACGTATCACTTTTTACCCTTCGAGAGCCTCAGGGCTTTGCTTTTTACTTTTTACTTTACTTCTCTCTTCCTGCACCCCAAAAACCGTCATGCCCCAAACCATCACTATTCTCACTCACGACTCGTTCGCAATCAGCGAAGATGTAATCAAAGCCTTTGAAACAGCCAATAACGCCAAGGTTTCCTTCATCCAAAGCGGTGACGCAGGCGCCGTACTCAATCAAGCCATCCTCACCAAAGACGCCCCCATCGCAGATATCCTCTTCGGCGTAGATAATACCTTCCTCTCGCGCGCATTGGACGCTGACATTTTTGAAGCCTATCCATCGCCTGTTTTAAGTGATATCGCTGATGAATTCAAACTTGACCCATCCAATCGCGCCCTGCCCGTGGACTATGGCGATGTCTGCATCAATTACGATAAAAATTATTTCACCGAAAAGAATTTACCTATCCCGCAGTCTTTTGAAGATTTAGCAAAGCCAGAATACAAAAACTTGCTGGTTGTTGAAAACCCTGCCACCTCGTCACCTGGTCTCGCCTTTCTGCTCGCCACCCGCGCCCATTTCGGCGATGACTATATCGGTTATTGGAAAGATCTGCGAGTGAACGGCGTTGTGGTGGTGGATGGCTGGGAAACTGCCTACTATACAAATTTCTCCGCATCTTCTGGCAAGGGACCGCAGCCAATGGTTGTCTCCTACGCCTCCAGCCCCGCCGCAGAAGTGGTATTCGCTTCCACACCTTTAACAGAATCTCCCACAGCCTCCATCGTCGCCAAGGATATGTGCTTCCGTCAAATCGAATTCGTGGGCATTCTCAAGAACACACCCAATCAAGCCCTTGCCCAAAAATTCGTCGACTTTATGTTAAACCAGAAATTCCAAGAGGACATGCCACTTAATATGTTTGTATATCCCGTAAATAAAAACGCAAAACTTCCAGATGTCTTTGTCAAATATGCGCAGGTTGCAGAAACCCCCGCCGTACTGCCTTTTGATGAAATCGCATCCAATCGCGATTCATGGATCGAAGCGTGGACACAAGCGATGAAGTAGCCCGTAGGGCTTCGTAGGCGTAGCACGGGGATTAATCCCCGTGCGAAACCAACAGCGTGAACCAATGCCATCGACACAGAACACTGCCATTGTGCCTGTCCCACCTCGAAAAGAGAATCCTGTCTGATGGGCAGAATCCACGCCTCAACCCCGCACGGACGTAAACGTCCGTGCTATTCCTACAAAGGTCTTTGACCTTGTGACTCACACAAATGCAAAATAAAAACTTGAACCACAGAGACACGAAGTCACCGAGATTTAATTTTCTCAGTATCTTCGCGTTTTCGTGGTTTACTCGCTCTCTTCTCTGGCTCGCGCCTATTCTCTTTCTGCTGATATTTTTCTTCCAGCCGCTAGTCAGGATTATCACGCTTGCATTCAGCACATCCGCATTCACCGAAGCAAATTTTCAATTAATTGTCTCCACATTAGGTTTCACCTTTTATCAAGCGACTCTTTCAACCATCCTCACATTCATCCTTGGCATTCCATCTGCCATCCTCTTCGCCCGCTTTAACTTTAAAGGCAAATCACTTTTACGCGCCCTCACCGCCGTCCCTTTCATGTTGCCCACAGTAGTAGTCGCCGCCGCCTTTAACTCACTCATCGGCAATCATGGTTTGTTTTCTTCATCCTTCATCCCTCATCCCTCATCCTTTTCTCTTATCCTCACCGCCCACGTCTTCTACAACACCACCATCGTCATCCGCATCGTCGGCAATGCCCTCGCGCGCCTTGACCCGAAACTCGAAGCCGCCGCCCGCTCCCTCGGCGCGGACACATTTCACGTTTGGAAAAATATCACTCTGCCATTGCTGCGCCCATCACTATTCGCCGCCGCCTTGCTCGTCTTCATGTTTGACTTCACCAGTTTTGGCGTCATCCTTTTATTGGGCGGCTCGAACTTCTCCACGCTCGAAGTGGAAATTTATCTACGCGTGCTCAAACTTCCCAACCTGCCGCTCGCCGCGCTGCTTTCCATCGTTCAACTAATATTCACACTGATATTTTCCATTCTCTATACCCGCACCATCAACCAAGTCACCACCCAAACCGCGCCACGATTTTCACTTGCAAACAAACCAAAAACTATAAAAGAAAAAATCTTTGTCACCACGCTCTGCATTCTGCTTTCTGCATTCTTCATTCTGCCTTTAATTTCCCTCCCCATCCGCTCCCTGACTCGCCTCGAAGCAGACCGTGGTCAACGCGGAGAAGTTCAATACGGATTCACCACCGACTACTACCAGGAACTTTTCATCAATCGCCGCGGATCATTGTTCTACGTCCCGCCGATTCAAGCCGCCGCCAACTCGCTTGGATACGCCAGCCTGACGGTTTTCCTTTCGCTCGCGCTCGGTTATCCTGCCGCGTATGCGCTCTCCAAACCGACCCGTCTCGAAAAATTTCTCGACCCGCTCATCATGCTTCCGCTTGGCGCATCGGCTGTCATGCTTGGGCTGGGATTCATCATTTCGTTTGGTCGCTCACTTGCTTCGCCGTGGTTTATTCCCATCGCGCACACACTCGTTGCACTGCCGTTTGTGATTCGCACCTTACAACCCGCACTCGCATCCATTCCCGAACGGCTGCGTGAATCCGCATCCATGTTGGGCGCGTCGCCGTTTCGCGTCTGGCAGACTGTTGACTTCCCCATCATTTCCCGTGCCACACTCAGCGCGGCAACTTTTGCCTTCACAGTTTCGCTCGGCGAATTCGGCGCAACGCTTTTGCTGACTCGTCCCGAATACCCAACCATTCCGATTGCCATTCAACGTTTTCTTTCCCAACCTGGCGGACTCAACTTCGGTCAGGCAATGGCGATGGCGACTCTGCTCATGCTGCTTACCACGCTCGCAATTCTGGTCATCGAAAAATTGCGCCTTTCCAACTCTGGAGAATTCTAATGCTCGAAGTCCGCGACATCTTCAAAACCTACGACAACAAACCGCTTCTGCGCGGCATTTCATTTTCCGTTTCACAAGGCGAAACGATTTGTCTGCTTGGCGCATCGGGCAGCGGCAAATCAACTCTCTTGCGGATGATTGCTGGTCTGGAGTTTCCTGAAAGTGGACAGTTACTGTTTAATCAAATTGACCTCGCCCAGACACCGCCTCATCTTCGTGACTTTGGCTTGGTCTTTCAAGACTACGGGCTTTTTCCTCACCTGAACATTTTTGACAACATCGCGTTTGGTCTGAAAATGCGAAACATTTCTTCCGCGCAAATTAACGCAAGAGTCGCAGAGATGATGGATTTAGTCAACTTGCAGGGATTTGAAACCCGCAAAGTGACCGACCTCTCAGGCGGCGAGCAACAGCGCGTGGCACTCGCCCGTGCCCTTGCGCCGAGTCCGCGCTTGCTGATGTTCGATGAACCCCTCGGCGCATTGGATAAATCTTTGAAAGAAGATTTGCTGAATCAACTCCGTGTCATTTTGCATAAAACAAAAATCCCTGCCATCTATGTCACCCACGACCAGGATGAAGCCTTCACCATCGCAGACCGCATCCTGTTTTTACACGACGGCGAAATTGTCCGCGCTGGCACGCCTGACGAAGTGTGGAAAAATCCAATCTCTGTCCACGCGGCGCACATGTTGGGCGAAGGAAATATTGTTGAAGGAAGAATGCAGAATGCAGAAGGCACGCGAAGCGTGATGAATGTGGAAACAAGTTTTGGCATGTTCCATGTGATATGTGACCACAAGCACTCAAAGGGTGAATCAATTTCATTGTTGTTGAAACAGTCTGAAGAGGGGATGGATGAGATTCAACTCACAGTAGAGGATGTGCTTTTTAATCGGGATCAGTTTGAAGTTAAGACAAAGAGCGGGCTTGTCATCCAGATGAAGGATGCGCCGAAGATCGGTCAAGTCATCAAGGTCAAGGTTCAGGTTCAATGTCTCACATAAAAGTGTTGAAGAAAAATCTTGCAGATGAAGTGACGTGGGAATACGAAGGCGTGGTTTTGAGTCGTGGTCAAAATGAAATTATGCTGGAGGCTTTGTTTAACCGTGACGATATGCCTTTTATAGACATCGTGCTAAAACGCAACGACCGCTTCGTGGAAACGTTTTATTCAGACCGCTGGTACAACATCTTTGAAATTTACGACCGCGATGACAATCACTTCAAAGGCTGGTATTGCAATATTGGCAAGCCTGCCATCATCGAAGCTGACTTTGTTTCGTATGTTGACCTTGCATTGGATTTATGGGTTTCTGTAAGCGGAACACAAACCGTTTTGGATGAAGACGAGTTGGAAGAGCTAAATCTGGATGACGATTTAAAACGCAAGGTTTATGATGGATTGAGCGAGTTACAGCAATTCCTGAAAACAAAAAATCCTCCGAGCTAACTCGGAGGATTTTTTGTTTTCAAAACTAGGCGAGGATTTGAGCAGCGGCGCTCATCAAGCTATCGCCGTTGTTCCAGAGCCACCAACCGCCAATCGCGGCGAAACAGCAGCAGCAAAGTACTACAACGACTACAACACCAATGATGATGGGGGTATTGTTTTTCTTGGGTTGTTCTTCACTTGGGGTAACAGGCATTTCATTCATGATTTCTTCTCCTTATGATATGGGAATAAAAAAATAACTTGCCAGATTATATCAGGCAGTTTGCGGCTTGTCTGTGCGGCGCCAGAGCCACCAAAGTACTAGTGCCAGCAGGGTGATCAAAAGGATTCCGATGGCAAGAGGCAGTAGGATTGCGAACACGGATGCAACGAATGCCAGGAGATCCTCTGCGATGGAAACAGGAATATTGCCCGCGCCGCCTGTGGTGGCTGTGACCGCCGGGCGAACTGCCGCGGCTTTGACCACATGTACACCGCCTGCCATTAGCAAGCCGCATGCCAGCGCCAGTACGGGATTGATATCTGTTACCACTTTTGCGCTGGCGGCGAAGGCAATTGCTCCCGCCGCGGGGCGGACAACGGTTTGAATGAGGTCGTTAATATGATTGACCGCGGGCACTTTATCTGCGATCATTTCAATGATGACCAGCACGCCGAGCAGAACCAATATCCACGGGTTGGCGATTAAGTCCCAGGGCTGGCTGAGTCTAAGGGTGTCGGGGAAGTAATGCCCGATTACGCCAACCACCAATAAAGGGATATATGCGTTTAATCCCGCGCTGGCTGAAAGCCCAAATGCAGAAAATACGCCGAGTAACATTTCCATTTTTTTTCTCCTATAATAACTATTTGTCTTGTTTGTATACGTAAGTTTGGTCGTGTCCGTTTCTAGCCGGATAACCCGGGGAATCCGCTCCATGTGCCTGTGAATTGCAGGCGCAGCAGGTCAATGCTGAGGATCATTAACATGGCGAGAGTGAAGCCTGAAAGCAAGGGCAGCCAAAGCTGGCGTGGATGTTCAAACTCGTTATCCTGCCGCATGAGCATGACCCATAAAATGGCAAAGACAATCACAAGTAAGGAAAGCGTGCCAAGTGCGCTGAGATAGGCGATGGGATAAAGAATGATGGGGCTTTCGGTAAGAACCAGTAGATTAATAACAGCGACCAACCCGACGAGAATGCCGAATGATTTCCATTCAAGCGCAGGGCGATCATCTGTTTCGCGCCATAAGGTCTGGTTGACTATCGGATATAAGACCGCCGCGAGCGCGATGCCCATGCCGCTGCCGGTGAACAGCCGTAATATGTTGTTTGGAATATACAAATTGGGAATCTTGTCCAGCGCGCCTTGAGAGGTTTGCTTTAGCAGATATAGATACGAGTTGCTGCCGTCAATGCCAAAGGCGAGGAAGAAGAGCACCAAGACCGCAATGATTCCCTTGGATGGCAGTTTACTGCGTTTGCCGCTTACGAAAACTTGAAAAATAAGCGCGAGACCCGCCGCGTAAAATTCACCAGTACAGCGTGCGCAAAGCGGAAGTTGACGGTCGCCTATTTGAAAGGAGCGGGCATCAATGCGATGGCAGACGGCGTAGCCGATCGCATCCAGTTTGCCGAGTGCGCCTTCGGGTGAAATATACATCCATGCCGCGAAGGCAAGGGCTGCTGCAAGAGGCACGAACCAGCGCAGGATATTTTGTATTTTTTGTCTGACAGTTTGAGTTTCCATTTTGTTCATTATATGGTTAATGAGATGGTAGCGCAAGAAAGATGCCGCCTTAAATAAAAAGAAGGTTGAGGTATATTCCCTCAACCTTCCAATTTCTAAACCTGCCAACGTTTCAACTTATTTCTCGAACACGAACTGACCATTCTTATAGAACAACTCGCCATCCACGAGGATTTCAGCATCTTTGCGCATGTCGCAGATCATGTCCCAGTGAATCGCACTCTTGTTTTTCGAACCAGTTTCGGGGTAGCCTGCTCCGAGTGCCATGTGGAAGGAGCCGCCGATTTTTTCGTCGAATAAAATATTGCCGGTAAACTGTTGAATGTCAAAATTGGTGCCGATGGCGAATTCACCTAGTGTGCGTGAACCTGCATCCATATCCAATGTCTTAAGTAGGAAATCCTGATTCTTATCTGCGCGAGCAGTAGTGACACGGCCATTGGAGAAAGTTAACTCTGCGTTTTCCACGCTGGAGCCGCCGTAGTTGGCGGGGTAGGTGAATTTCACCCAGCCATTGACCGAGTCTTCCACGGGGCCTGTATAAATTTCACCATCGGGCATATTGTATGTGCCAAATGAATTCATGAACGTGCGGCCTTTGACTGAAAGGGTTAGGTCAACATTTGGGCCGCGTAGAACAACCTGGCTTTTGCCTTTCATAAAATCCACAGCAGATTGTTGCTTGCTTTCTACAGATTTCCAAAATGCGATCGGGTCCTCTTCATTGGTATGAACTGCGCCGAATACGAAATCTTCATATTCTTTCAAACTCATGTTCGCGTCTTGAGCATAGGCTTCGGTGGGGAAGAGGGTGGTTACCCATTTGAAGGAACCATCGGCTCCACGGCGAAACTGCGCCTCTGTGATGGCCGAAAGAGCTTTGCTGTGGCGCTGAAGTTTTGCCGGGTCAATATTGGTGGTGCCGCGTGTATTGGTCGCCGAGTGAATGCGGATGCGGCTCTCAAATTGTTCGTACGCCAGCTTGTAAAAAGTGGGCACAAAATCCAACTGCGCATCGGTCTTTGCATAAGAAAGGAACATTTCTTCCTGACTGAAAGGCATCAAGCCGGGTATTGCCATCATCAAGTGCGGCAGGCCGCCTTTTTCCAACACTTGAATGTATAGTTCGCGCAGCAGCGGTTCAGCGGCTGTTGTGCCTTCCAATAAAATGCGGTCGCCCGGGACGATGCGCGCGGAATGCTCCACTAAAATTTTTGCATATTTTTGAACACGAATATCAGCCACAGTTTGCTCCTGCCGTTATTGAGATTTCGAAATTATATCATGCGTATTCTCGACTAAAATTGAGAAAACATATATAAAAAAGGTGACCTATGACCACGCGCTTCAAACTTGACCCTCAACTTGCCAGCGCTTCGACGCCGCCCGCTGACTGGTACACAGACCCCGCCATGTGGGCGCTTGAAAAAGAAAAAATATTCCGCTCCACTTGGCAATACGCCGCAGCGTTGGATATTTTACGCCTGCCCGGAAATTACGCTGCCGTGGACGTGGTCGGTATTCCGATCATCCTCACGCGTGGACCAGATCATGTGCTGCGGGCATTCCATAATGTTTGCCGTCATCGCGCGGGTGTGGTGGCGCATGGATGCGGCAATCGTAAGTCGCTGCAATGTCAGTATCATGGCTGGCTTTATGGGCTGGATGGAAAGCTCAAAAATGCGCCCGAGTTTGATGGCGTGGAAAATTTCAACAAAGATGATTTCGGTTTGATCCCAGTCCGCGTGGATACTTGGGGCGGTTATGCTTTCGTGAATATCGATGGTTTCGCGCCGCCTTTGCTCGAAGTACTTGGGAAGATTCCCGAAGAAACCGCTGACCTGAATTTCAATGAGCTGCGCAAAGTGGAACGCCGCGATTATGTGATCAACGCCAATTGGAAAGTATATATTGATAATTATCTTGAAGGCTATCACATTCCAATTGCTCATCCAGGCTTGTTCAAAGAAGTGGATTACGATAAATATCGCGTGGATACTTTCCGCTATTATTCCTCGCAGTATGCGCCGATTCGCCCCGTTCGTTCAGAAGATTCCTCGGGGCGTATCTTTACCGAACTCAAAGGCGATGAGCAGGCTCATTATTATTGGATCTTTCCCAATTTTATGGTCAATACTTATCCGGGCAATGTGCAGATCAACATTATCGTGCCGCTTAGTCACGATAAAACTTTGACCATCTTTGAATGGTATTTTGCAGACCCCGGCACGCCCGAAGCCTGGAGTAACCTGCAGGATGGAATTGCCTTTAGCGATAATGTTCAAAAGGAAGATATTCAACTCTGCGAAGATGTCCAGCGAAATTTGCAATCGGGTGTCTACCGACAGGGACGGTACTCGGTCAAACGCGAAAATGGCGTCCATCATTTTCATGGATTGTTGGATGAGTTTCTGAATCGATAGACTTTATCTTAACCTGAATTTGGGATAAGGAATTTGGACGCTGATTCACGCAGAAAACGCAAATTAATTCTTTTGAATCAGCGAAAATCAGCGTTTATCTGCGTCCAAAATGCCTTTTAGTAGTTATCTCGAACTGACGTTATCTTCAAACCGTCTCGAACCCGAGGCGGTTTGTCATTTAAATATTTGTAACTTATGTCACGTGAAATTTTTTGAAAAATGGATATGCTTAATATAAATACCCGTTTATTTGGTAAGGAGTAAATATGGTTGTGTTATCCCAAAAATTGACTACCGCCTGGGCAGAAGTAGACGAAAATGGACGCCTCATTCTTCCGCCCGAAGTTGCCCAGCAATACGGGCTGATTCCTGGCTCGAAGGTGCGCCTCGACGAAGGCACCAACTATGTCCGCATGCATCGTCCTGTCACTCATCTCACGAAAGTCTATATTGAGCCGACTGTCGCCTGTAACCTGGATTGCATTACCTGTTTCCGTAATGCGTGGGATCAGCCCATGGGCCGCATGACCGAAGAGACCTTTGAAAGTATCTTTAACGGACTCAAGCAAATGGACCCAATCCCCAGCGTGTACTTTGGCGGAATTGGCGAACCGCTCTTTCATCAAAAAACCATCGAATGGATTCGGCGCGTCAAAGAACTTGGCGTAAAAGTTGAACTGATTACGAATGGGACCATTCTCACCGAGAAAAAA
>Ga0209181_10000500_pt1 | contig 73016 bp, 85 predicted proteins | sample MAT05_FD_187208 | JGI IMG/M metagenome (GOLD analysis project Ga0209181, IMG submission 187208) | Freshwater microbial communities from Lake Fryxell liftoff mats and glacier meltwater in Antarctica - MAT-05 (SPAdes) (version 2) | ecosystem: Environmental > Aquatic > Freshwater > Ice > Liftoff... | reverse complement strand
TCAGTGCCTTGATATTTCATTATTTGATTCTCAATTAGGCTGGCTGGCAAACGTGGCTGGTAATTATTTGATTTCAGGCAAATTGCCAAAGCGACATGGCAACGCGCACCCGAATATTGTTCCATACCAAAGTTTTCAAGCCAGTGATGGTTGGTTTGCGCTTGCGGTGGGGAATGATAAACAGTTTGCAGGGCTGTGCGGGGTAATTGGTAAATTGGAATTGGTAACGGATCAGAGATTTGCGAAAAATTCTGGGCGCGTGGAAAATCGTGACGAACTGATTCCTTTGCTCAAATCCGTTTTTGCGACTCGCAGTGTAAGCGAATGGTTGGATATTTTGGAAAAGGCTGAAATCCCATGTGGCCCGATCAATAATTTTGAGCAGGTCTTTTCCATGTCAACTGTGAAAGAACGCGAGATGCTCGTGACAATGAATCATCCAACCATTGGTGAGTTGCCTCTGGTCGGCTCGCCGTTGAAGATGAGCGATACACCTGTGGAATATCGTCTCCCGCCGCCGTTGATGGGGGAGCATACTGAGGAAGTGTTGAGGGAGTTGGGATATGAAAACGATGAGGGCAGGAAAGGTTGAAATTTCAAACTCTAAATAATTGGGTTTATACTACGTCAAAGTTTGTTTGCTGTAGATTGCAGACACTATAGTGGTTAAGGTAATTGACAATATAGGACTTACGCAAATCACCCCTATATATGCTACTCAGTCATTCCAAAATGCCGTATATGGTGGTGAAGATTTTGTTCTGCGTAAGTCCTAAATATCAAAAATGTGTGTGGTGATATTATTTTCTTAATTCGATTTCAAAACGTATAGTACGTAAATATTTTTGAGGTACCTTACAATGTCTTTCAAAATAATTATAGGAAGGAAAATTCAAGAATGGCTTGAAGAGACTTTAAGGCATATATTCATTACTCTTAAAGGAGAAGAAATTCTACTAGATCTAAAAAAATTATCACTACAGTTAAAAGAAACAATTATAGTTCATGCTGCAGAACCATATGATGCCTCCTCAGATCCAATGGTGAAAACTTTCGCATCAATGCTTGGAGTGGATTACTCTGTGAGTAAGAAGCGTATGGAACAGTATTATATGAAACGAGGCAGTAACTATATGCATAAAGAATATGTTCAGCCTGTTACTGTCAAGTCGTTAAAAGAAGAAATAGCATATAAATATTCATGGTCTGAAAAAGCGCCCTTCCCGCTTATATTTAAAAAGTATTTAGAATTTAATTATAAATCACTGTCTACAATTATTGAAGAAGCTGAAAATGAGCCGATAAATATTGAGGAAAGAATTAGTGGAGGGTGGAAAACAGGTGGAACTTGGGCAGGAACTGGATGGGCATTTAAAGGGTATATCTATGAAATGGAATACAAAAATCAACCGCCATACTCAAAAGAAGAGGAGGAACTTCTAATCCTCGAGCAATATGATAATGAACAGAATAAATTTGAAAGTCTAAAAGAAAATATAAATTGGCCAATATTGAGGAAGAATCCTATCGTCGAGAAAGAATCAGCGAAGAAGTTAGAATCGCCGTTTGGCGTCGCGATGATGGTAAATGCGCTCGCTGCGGGAACAGGGAAAACCTGGAGTACGATCATATCGTTCCCGTTTCTAAAGGTGGGGGAAATACTGCGAGAAATATTGAATTATTATGCGAGAGTTGTAATCGGAAGAAAAGCGGTAAGATTGAGTGAGGCTTCTAATTTTCAACATACATGAACGTGGTAATAATCACCATTATCGAAAGCGTAAGGAGATTTCGTCATGGATAGTTCAGAAATATTAAGTTCGCTTTCAATAACGGCCACTATAATTATTGCTATAGCTGGGTGGCGAATAACTCATAGACACGATAAAGAAATACTGAAATTGCAACAATCTTTAGATGAACAAAAATCTATAAAAGAACGCCAAAGAAAACATGATGAAGAAATTCTTAATGGATTTATGCGTATTCTTAGAAACGAGAATAAAGATTTGATTGCTTATTTGCGTGTGGAGGGCGTATCTGACGGGTATTTACCAAGTAAAATTCTTTCTGTAGTTGACAATTTAAAGTTTTTTTGTTCAGAACCAGAAAATAATTTTAGTGATGAAAAACTTAAAAATATTCAACTCCAAATGAATGAATCAATAAAGGATTTGTATTTCTACTTATGTGAAAATAGCGAAGAAAAACCGGGGTGCTATGATAATAGGATAATTTTTCCGCGCCAACACGAAATTTATAAAGAAGAAATTTCTGATGATGAGAGAAAAGAAATCCGTGAAATGGCTGCCGTAATCAAAGAAGCTATAGAAAAAAAGACTGACATAGTTCTAGATACTTACGCAAAACTAATCGAGAATGCTGCTAAGATAGGAATGTTTGTTGTTAGGAAGGAATGAATAACTGCTAGTTTCTAGGTTCAAGTCTTAGCGGGAGTAAGTAAATCTGATATTGATCAAAATTTTATATGGGATGAAGGAAAATAAAAGCCTCCGAGTTCTTCGCGAAGCGCCCTGTGGGCAAAGAACTCGGAGTTTTTGTTTTTGTTTTACGCTGTTTCTACTAATCCCATTGCCTGTAACATTTCTTCATTACTGGCAAACTTGAATTCTTCAAGTCCGCGCTTCTTGGCTTCTTCAATTTCCACTGCTTCGAGCCGCTTGACGTCCTCTTTTGTGATGATCGGTTTGTTCAGTCCTTTGATTTTGGCTGTGACTGCTTCCTGATTTGCATTGGCGGGTTCTTTGCTTTGTAAGAACTGCCAAACTGCCTTGGAAGCGTTTATGCCATCTTTACGCGCGTAACCAACCAAACCTTCACTAGCCTTGCGTGACCATCCGCCAACAAAGACACCGTCCACGGTTGATTCGTAGGAGATACCGTCTACAGGGAAACGCGGTTCTTTGTTTTTAATGAACTCGTTCCATTCTGTTGGCAAGCCGAAAGAATCATCCACTTTATCGCCGATGGCAAAGATGACTGTATCCACATCCAGCGTGCGTTTGATGCCAGTTCCCTTGGCGCTGATATTTCCATTCTTTTCAACGAGAATGTTATCTTCAACTTCCAAGTGGGTGAGCAGGCCGTTCTCTCCGCTCATGCTGATGGGGGAGGCCAGGAAATCAAAATGGAATTTTGCGTTGGCGGTCTTGGGGTCTGCTTTCGCGAGAGAATCCAATACTTTTTTGCGGCCAATTTCCAGGTCCTGTTGAACCGCTTCCAATGCGGGCTTCACGCGCGTCAGTTCCTTGTCAAATTCATCCATATCCAAATAAGAGATCAGGTGCTTCATTTCTTCTTTGGTGAAATTAACTTCGGCAGGGCCGCGGCGCACGATGGCGGTTACTTCTTCCACATTCTGCACGTTGATTAAATGACGCGCAATATCCACCATGACATTGCCCGCGCCAATAATGGCACAGCGTTTTCCAAAGTGAAAATTTTTCTGGCTGTACGGCGGAAGTTTGTTGTACCCATAAACGACTTCCTTCGCATGATACACGCCTTCAAGGTCTTCACCGGGCAGCCCCAGCCATTTGGTGCCTTGCGCGCCCGCGCTGACAAGAATTGCGTCGAAGCCGAAGCCGCGTAATTCATCAAGCGTAATATCGCCGCTGTTACCAATGACAATATTTCCGTAATACTCAAGATTGGGGTTATCCATCGCGCCGCGGAATTGCTTGCGCAGCCCATCTTTCATTATATGTTTTTCAGGATAAATTCCATACTCAGCCAAACCGCCAGGTTTTATATCACGATTAAATAATACAACATGCGCACCTTGATTCGCCAATTCGCGTGCGCCAAAAAGACCCGCTGGCCCAGCGCCGATTACTGCAACAAAATAACGAGATTCGTTCACTTCTTCCTCCGTAACAATTTAGACCAAAACTGTGCGATTATATTGCGTATTTTCACAATCCACAAGCCATTAAAGTCAATTCTAATGATTTACATGTCGTCAGTTGATTGTAAAAGTTACGTGTCAGCAGATTACGATGAAGTTAAAATCAACGATGTATCTGTGCTAATATAGACCAAACGCAATCATTGATTCACATTTTTTATAGGAGGCTCCATGAACAACGAACCCAAAAATGATCCAGGCGCTCGTTTACGCAAACTGCTTGGAAACACATCTCCATTAACACGCCTTCCCAAAAAGACAGATGCTTCGACTGATTCCTTTCTGCCAAAGCAGGATGAAAATAAAAAAGCAGCGCCCATCCAAGAGGACGCCGCGCATCAGACTCTGCTGAAACCTGTTTCTGTTTCGAAATCAAAAGGCATGAGTCTGAAGGATTTTAAATTCGGCCCGGCCTTTTGGACCATCGCCAGTGTTTTTTCGATGACCGTAAATGTGATTCTGCTGATTGTTCTTGGCGTTGTTCTGACCAATATGAAACATCTAAACATCACCAGTGTTACAGATTTGGGCGTTGGCTTGATTGGCGGTCTGTATACTAATTTTGAAAAAATGGACCGCGCTCATATCATTACAAATATTCCTGTTGAAACCACAATTCCTGTTAAATTTGATTTACAGCTTAATCAACAGACCAATGTAATTTTAAGTCAGGATGTGACGATCAATAACGCGCTTGTCACCGTCAACACAGGCGGCTTAAATATAACCAGAGCGTTAACGACCATTGTCTTGCCGCAGGGAACGAACCTGCCCGTTGTGCTAAACTTGACAGTTCCCGTGAATACTACTGTGCCCGTTATCTTGAATGTGCCCGTTGATATTCCGTTGGAAAAGACCGAATTGCACGATCCGTTTCTTGGCTTGCGTAATTTGGTTCAGCCATACTATTGCCTGCTTAAACCCGATGCAATGGATATGAACAATCAACCAGTTTGTAAATAAAGTGATCGCGTTTTTATTCATAATCAATCATGGAGTCAAATGGTAAATAAAATTACACAGACCACGCTTAAGAACGGCATGAAGGTCATGCTTAAAGAAATCCATACTGCGCCCATCATTTCATCCTGGGTATGGTATCGCGTCGGTTCACGCGATGAATCTACCGGGAAGACAGGCGTCTCCCATTGGACTGAGCACATGCAATTCAAAGGGACAAAGAAATTCCCCGCATCGTTATTAGATAAAGCCATCTCACGTGAAGGCGGACGCTGGAATGCATCCACCTCGCATGATTCAACTCGCTACTATGAAACCATGCCAGCCGATAAAATTGACCTTGCTCTGCGTCTCGAATCAGACCGCATGACGAATAGCATCTTTAATCCGAAAGAGGTCGCATCTGAGCGAACGGTGATTATCTCTGAACGTGAAGGGCACGAGAACGAGCCGATGTTCAGGCTGACCGAAGCTGTTCAGCAAACTGCTTTTCATGTGCATCCATATCATCATGAAATTATCGGCGATATGGCAGATCTGCGCACGATCACCCGTGATGATTTGTATGATCATTATCGTAAATTTTACGTCCCAAATAATGCTGTGCTTTCCATGGCAGGTGACTTTGACACGAAGGAAATGTTGAAGCGTATCAAGGAATTGTTTGAGCCGATCCCAAAAGGACTCACGCCGCCGCGACTTTCCCGCCCCGAACCTGAACAGAAAGGCGAAGTACGTCTTTCTGTCGAAGGGCCAGGGGAGACAACCTTTATTCAAGTGGCGTATCGTTTTCCAAATGCCACGCACCCTGATTATTTTCCGCTTCAAGTATTGGATAGTTTGCTTGGCGGCGCCAGCGGACTTTCTTATAAAACATCCCGCCTGTATCGCGCATTAGTCGATAAGGAATTTGCAGTGGATGTCTCAGGTTGGTCTGAGGCGACGATTGATCCGTATCTGTATCGAATTACCATTACCAAGCATCCCAAGCGCAAGCCCGAGGAAGTATTGGCCGCCTTGGATAAAGAGATTCGAAAAATACAAGATGTTTTGGTATCCAGCAGTGAGATCAAACGCGCAGTCAAACAAGCACGCGCTGTATTCGCCTATGGAAGTGAGAACATTACCAACCAAGCATTCTGGATGGGCTATGTTGAAATGTTCGCATCCTATGATTGGTTTACAAATTATTTGAATAAGCTGGCAAAGGTCACGCCGCAGGATGTTCAGCGTGTGGCGCGAAAATATTTTCAACCCAGCAGCCGCGTGATCGGCACTTATATCCCGAAAGGTAAGGAGGCTTAAAATGGCAAATCCAATAACAAAACCATCTCTGCCCGGGCCGAGGGATATTCATCGCGCCGTGCTTGCTAATGGCATTACAGTGTTGGCGCGTTCCAACTTCAATAGTCCATCCGTCAGTATGGGTGGGTATTTGCCAGCAGGGTCAATTTTTGAAAGTGATGAAAAACTTGGCCTTGCGGATTTTGTCGCATCTTCTTTGATGCGCGGTACGCAAACACGTAGTTTTGATGCGATCTATAACGAACTCGAATCTGTGGGCGCGACCATGGGATTTGATTCGGGTGTACATAATACAAGTTTTGGCGGCCGCTCATTGGTCGAAGACCTTCCACTTTTGCTTAAGTTACTTTCTGAGTCATTGAAAACGCCAATCTTCTCCAAGGCCGAAGTCGAAAAACTTCGCGCGCAAATGCTTACAGGCCTTGCCATCCGTGCGCAGGACACTTCCGATATGGCGGCCATGGCTTTTGATCGCATGTTATTTGAAGGGCATCCATACAGCAGACCCGCTGATGGATTTGTGGAAACGATCCAATCGATTACACAGAAAGATATGGCGGATTTTCATCGCGCTTATTTTGGACCGTTGGGCATGGTCATTGCAATCGTGGGCGCTATCGACCCGAAGAAAGCGGTTGAGGCGGTGAGTCGTGTTTTGGGTGAGTGGCAGGTTTCAGGTCAGGTGCAAACGCCTGCGTTACCTCCATATAAGCCTGTTAAGAAGACAGTCAAACGCCATCATTCAATTGAGGGAAAGTCTCAGTCAGATTTGGTGATCGGGATGATTGGCCCGAGCCGAAAGGATCCCGAATATTTTTCTGCATCTTTAGGTAATTCTGTTCTCGGCCAATTTGGCATGATGGGGCGTATTGGAGAAGTTGTGCGTGAAAAATCCGGGCTTGCATATTATGCATCATCCAGCTTGAGCGCTGGGATTGGCCCCGGTACCTGGGAAGTCAGTGCGGGCGTGAACCCTAAAAATTTAAAGAAGGCGATTGATTTGATCGAAAAAGAACTGCGTCGCTTTGTTAAGAGTGGTGTAACTAAAGATGAGTTGGCTGATAGTCAGGCAAATTATATTGGGCGCTTGCCTTTATCCTTCGAGTCAAATAGTGGTGTCGCGGGTGCGCTATTAAGTATTGAACGTTACAACCTTGGGCTGGACTATTATCAACGTTATGAGGGTCTTGTGCGTAGTGTGACGCGTGCTAATGTGTTGGAGACTGCACGCAAATATATTGACCCAGACCGTTTGGTGATTGCCACCGCAGGACCGTAAGCTGTTATATGAAGCTTGTCTCTGGTGTTGACCTTGTGGATATCGCACGTATTCGTGAAGCGATTGATCGTCACGGTGAGCGTTTCATTGCGCGCATTTTTACTGAGGCGGAGCAACGCGAGTGTAACGGGCGGTTTTCATCTCTTGCGGCACGGTTTGCAGCCAAAGAAGCAACAGCCAAAGCGTTAGGTTGTGGGATTGGCGATGTAGGCTGGTTGGATATTGAAGTGAAGGGCGACGAGAATCATGCGCCGCATCTATATTTATATGGTGAGGGGGAGAAACGGGCGAAGCGATTGGGGTTGTCTGATTGGTCTGTGAGTTTAAGCCATACAGAGAATCAGGCAATTGCTTTTGTGGTGGCGCTGGGGCAGTAAAACTATGGTTAAAGAACACATCCCGCGACCAGTATTCGCGGGATGTGCGTAAGGACATTTTGATAAACAGTGTTGGCGAAGGACTTTAGGAGTCGCACTGCTTCTCAATTTATTTCTGGTCCTCGACGCCGATCCAAAGGTGGCCAGGCATGACGGGCCGATAGGGATGAATGGTAATTTTTCCAAGTTTGGTTTGTTTTTGACCACTGTCTACCATGCTTGGGTGTACAAGGCAAATATCAGGGATGCGCCCAAATTTTTTGCTGTAGAAATCCATTGCTTTTTGGATTTTAACACTCAATGTGGTGCGTGGATCATTGTCAAACCATAACATTCCAGTGTGCATGAGAGTTTTCCTTTCTTTAAAAAAAATTAGTCAATGGTTGGTATACGGAACTTAAGCCAGTCATTTCCTTCAAGCATGGTAAATTCTGAGCCTGTTGTAAGTTGATTGAGAAGATTGTCTGGTCTGCCTGTTATCAGTTGAGCAGTAGGGGGCTGATGAACAGAGCCAAATAATCGGGTGCGAAAAGACGGAAGCCATGCTTGCATTTGATGCGCAAGATTTGCGTTTAAGGTGACGATGGGCCATATACGATGGCTGGGTCCACGTAGGAGTAGCCATCGTAAGTTTTGTTCGGTTTGTTGGTTGAGTTTTGTTAAGGCCTCAAGATCATCAATTAGAAGTACAATGGATTGACCTTCACCTTTATTGGCATGTGCCCAGGTGAAAAGGGATTGTAGAAGCTGTTGTGTGGTATTCTCTTGGGTGGCATAAATCCCTACAGTGTTTTCACTGCCTCGAAATTTTTCCCATTCATCAGGATGCTGTGTAATAATCCCAGATTGAACATCAGTTGGGGCGTGCAGTAATTCCACTGCGCGGGCGATCATTTGCAAGAGCGCAGTTTTTCCACTGGCTTGATCTCCACAAATGAGTATGGGCCCGGGAATGGGATCATATAAATTTAGAAGAACTGGAAGCCCATCTTCTGCGAGACCAAGGAAGATAGCTTCGCGAGGTAGGGGGGATACGTCAGCGAGAACGGATTGTAAGGCTGGCAGATCAGGTGTGGGCGTGGTGCGATGCGCTTGCGTCTCTTCAGCAAGTTCTGTTAATGTATCGATCATCAAGGAAAAGCGGTTGGTTTTATCCATATTAGAACTTCTGTTCTAATAATACAGCCAAAAGATTTGAATGTCAAGATGCAATTCGCCTTTCATTTGTTTAATAATGGAAGCGCAATAATCTTGACGTAGTGCGTTGTTTTGGTATAATCCGCCTGCTTAATCACTTGCCGACGTAGCTCAATTGGCAGAGCACCCGCCTTGTAAGCGGGAGGTTACGAGTTCAATTCTCGTCGTCGGCTCTGCGGTTGTTGACTGAAGAAAATGTCGGTTAATGATCAGCAAAATATTTTCTCTGGGCAGTTACCCAAGTGGCCAAAGGGGACTGACTGTAAATCAGTTGTCAGATGACTTCGGAGGTTCGAATCCTTCACTGCCCACTACCGAGAAATTTTCGGTCAGCACGTTTAGCCCTCATAGCTCAGTTGGTAGAGCACACCCTTGGTAAGGGTGAGGTCACGGGTTCGAGTCCCGTTGAGGGCTCAGTTGCTGAAAAGCATTCTTGTCTACTTATTAAAAAGGAGTTACATAATGGCGAAGGAAAAATTTGACCGCAGTAAACCGCATTTGAATGTGGGCACCATGGGACACATCGATCATGGGAAGACTACATTGACAGCGGCGATCACCAAAGTAGCCGGGCTTTCAGGCCTGGCTGATTTCCGCGCATACGATCAAATTGACAATGCGCCGGAAGAAAAAGCGCGTGGTATTACGATCAACATTGCGCACGTGGAATATCAAACCGAAAAGCGGCATTACGCGCATGTGGACATGCCAGGTCATCGTGACTATATCAAAAATATGATCACCGGTGCGGCTCAAGTGGATGGTGCCATTTTGGTAGTGGCCGCGCCAGACGGCCCAATGCCCCAGACTCGTGAGCATGTATTGCTTGCCCGTCAGGTGGAAGTACCTTCCATCGTTGTCTTTTTGAACAAAGTCGACATGATGGATGATCCAGAATTGCTTGAGCTGGTCGAACTTGAATTGCGTGAACTATTGAGCAGCTACGGCTTCCCTGGCGACACCACCCCGATTGTGCGTGGTTCTGCCAAGAAGGCCTTGGAAAGCGCCAGCACTGATCCGAATGCACCAGAATATGCTCCAATCAAAGAGTTGTTGCGCGTGGTAGACGAATACATTCCTGAACCCAAGCGCGAAACAGACAAGCCTTTCATGATGTCTGTGGAAGACGTTTTCTCGATTAAAGGACGCGGAACAGTCGTGACGGGTCGTATTGATCGCGGTATGATCAAGATTGGCGAACCGATTGAGATCGTGGGATTACGCGAGACCAAGAATTCAGTTGTAACCGGTGTGGAAATGTTCCACAAGCAATTGGATGAAGGTATGGCAGGCGATAACGTAGGTTTGTTATTGCGTGGTATCGAACGCGAAGATGTGGAGCGCGGCCAGGTATTGGCCAAGCCTAAATCAATCACCCCGCACAAGAAGTTTTTGGCGGAAGTGTACGTGTTGAAGAAAGAGGAAGGTGGGCGTCACAAGGCATTCTTTAGTGGCTATCGTCCTCAGTTTTATCTTCGCACAATGGATGTGACCGGCGACATCACGCTGCCTGAAGGCGTGGAAATGGTCATGCCCGGAGACAACGTGAACTTAACTGTTCAGTTGATTGTGCCTGTGGCTCTTGAGCAGGGTGTGAAGTTCGCTATTCGTGAAGGCGGTTTGACCGTTGGCGCGGGTGTCGTTACCAAGATCATTGAGTAAGGTGAGAGATGATGGCAAAACAGAAAATTCGTATCCGCCTTAAAGCTTATGATCATCGCGTTCTTGATCAATCAGCGAAACGTATTGTTGAAACCGCAGAGCGCACTGGTGCCCAAGTAGTTGGTCCAGTACCCTTGCCAAGTAAGATAGAACGCTTTACAATACGTCGCTCGGCATTTATTGACAAGGACTCTCATGAACATTTTGAGATCCGTACGCATAATCGTTTGATTGATGTTTTGGACCCTGATTCAAAAACTATTGATATGTTAATGCGTTTGAACCTGCCTGCAGGTGTTGATATCGAGATTAAGATTTAGTTTTTTTACTTAACTTAATAACCGCAATAAGTTGCGGGTTATTTTGAGACAGCGCAAGAGTAGGTCTGGTTGTGGAACCGATATAACCGCTTCGCACCAGACCGTCTGACTGCACTGCACGGAGATGATGTGGTCGTTCGCCCCGACTGGCAGTCTCGTCAATACCTTCTAAAGGAGAATAATTGAGTATGTTGAAAGGGCTAATTGGTAAGAAGATTGGCATGACCCAGATCTTCGATGAGCAAGGTATTGCCTTTCCGGTAACACTCATCGAGGCTGGGCCATGTTATGTTACCCAGGTTCGTATGCCAGAGAAGGAGGGTTATTCTTCGGTGCAACTGGGCTTTGGTGAAGCAAACCCTAAACGCCTTACTGGCGGTCAATTGGGCCATTTGAAAGCCAATGAGATTCCCCCTATGCGCTATTTGCGAGAGTTTCGTTCCAAGGATCACGGATTAAAAGTCGGTGACAAAGTAACAGTTCTTGATGCTTTTGCCATTGGTGAGCATGTAGATGTGATTGGTATTAGCAAGGGCAAAGGTTTTGCCGGTGTTGTAAAGCGCTATCACTTCCATGGTATGAATGCGACACATGGTACATCAGACCGCAATCGTGCGCCCGGTTCTAGTGGATCGGGCACTACACCAGGCCGCGTCTATAAAGGACACCGAAACTCGGGTCATATGGGCGTAGATCGCGTCACAGCTCAGAACATTAAGATTGTCATGGTGGATGCGGAACGGAATCTAATTGCCATTAATGGCGCAGTTCCTGGTGGTAAGGGTAGTCTCGTCATGATCAAGGAAGCGCGTAAGCAGTAAGCGCGCAGGAAACGGGAGCCAAAATAACCATGAAAGTAGATGTTCTTGATTTAAAAGGTCAGAAAATTCGCGAGGTTGAATTACCTGCGCAGGTTTTCGAAGCCACAGTTAATATTGACCTGATGCACCAAGCATACAATCGTCAAATGGCGAATGCACGCCTTGGTACACATGAGACGAAAGTTCGCTCAGAGGTCAGGGGTGGTGGTCGAAAACCATGGAAACAGAAAGGGACCGGCCGTGCTCGCCAGGGTTCTACAAATGCGGCGCAATGGGTTGGTGGTGGTCGTATTCATACGCCACATCCCCGTAGTTATGAACAGCGCATGCCTAAGAAAATGCGTCAGGCTGCACTTCGATCTGTATTGTCCGTCAAAGCTGCTGAGTCTGGTATCGTGGTAATCGATGGTTTTGATATTACAGAACCAAAGACGCGCTTGATGGCTGAAACGTTAGTTAATTTGGTTGGCACTTCCACAGTATTGGTGTTGATGCCTGTCAAAGACCAGAATTACGATTTCGTTATGCGTTCAGCTGATAACATCGAAGGTGCAAAAGTCTTGCTTGCCAGCTACATCAACATACGAGACGTCCTTAGCTTTGATAAAGTCGTTATACCTATAAAAACTATTGATGCGCTTGTAGCGCATCTTGGATAAGGAGAGAGACATGACTAATTTATACAGTGTCCTCGTCCGCCCATTGGTTACGGAAAAAACCAATTACCAATCAGGCAAATTAAGTCAGTATGCATTTGTTGTCGCTGATGAAGCAACCCGCACCATGGTGAAAGATGCAGTGGAAACACTATTTGATGTCACTGTGTCACGCGTAAATATTCTCAATGCGCCCGCAAAACGCGGACGCCGCGCTCGCTCACGTCGTTTATTGGTACGACGTTCGGCTTTCAAAAAAGCGATCGTGACCCTTGCCGAGGGAAGCAAACCCCTCGAGATCTTTGAAGGGGTGCAATAATGGCCGTCAAAAAATATAAACCTGTAACACCCGGTATGCGTGATATGACCGGTTATACATTTGAGGAGATTACCAAGAGCACGCCAGAGCGTTCCTTGTTGATTGCTCGACCCCGACATGGTGGTCGTAATGCTCATGGCCGTGTTACTGTTCGCCATCGTGGCGGTGGTGCTCGTCGTTTCATTCGCATTGTGGATTTCAAACGTGAAAAGCATGGCATTCCTGCTAAAGTTGCTGCCGTTGAATATGATCCAAACCGCACAGCACGTATTGCCCTTCTATTTTACGTGGACGGCGAGAAGCGCTATATTATTTCTCCATTGGACTTGAAAGTTGGCGATACAGTTATGTCTGGTCCCACTGCTGAAATTCGTCCAGGCAACTCTCTTCCAATTAGCAATATACCAGTCGGTACCCTCATTCATAACATTGAAATGAAAGCCGGAAAGGGCGCACAACTTGTTCGCTCTGCTGGTGGTGCTGCACAATTGCTCGCTAAAGAAGGTGACTTTGCTCAGATACGCATGCCTTCTGGAGAAGTTCGCCTTATCCATCAAGTTTGTTACGCAACAATTGGCCAGGTTGGTAATCTCGACCATGGCAACATTAAACTTGGTAAAGCTGGCCGTAAGCGTCATATGGGTATTCGCCCAACTGTTCGTGGTACTGCGATGAGTCCTCGAGATCATCCTCACGGCGGTGGTGAAGGTCGCCAGCCAATCGGTCTTGCTGGTCCCAAGAGTCCATGGGGTAAACCCACACTTGGTAAAAAGACTCGTCATAATAAGAAGACCGACCAGTACATTGTGCGCCGTCGTAATAAGACGAGCCGCTAAGAATTAAACGAGGTACGCATATATGTCAAGATCATTGAAAAAAGGCCCTTTTATTGAGACTAAACTTCTCAAGCGTATCGAGGCCATGAACCAGAAAAACGAAAAGAAAGTTGTCCGCACATGGAGTCGTGCCTCTGTGATTTTCCCTCAGATGGTTGGACATACCATTGCAGTGCATGATGGACGCCGCCACGTACCGATCTATATTACTGAAAACATGGTCGGCCATCGTTTAGGCGAATTCGCCCCGACACGAACATTCCGCGGCCATCAAACTAGTGAGAAAGCCGCTGCGGCTTAAGGAGAGTGAGATATGAGTGATATTCATGCAAAGATTAATAATCTCTCCCAGTCTGCGCAAAAAGTCCGTATCGTAATTGATATGGTGCGCGGAAAAAGCGCAAATGAAGCGTTGGAAATCCTCCGCTTTGTTAATAAGCGTGCTGCACTGCCTGTCAGTAAATTGGTAGCATCTGCAGTGGCAAATGCTGAAGAAAATTTTGGTGTAAGCCGTGACGACTTGTTTGTAGCTAAAATCACAGCTGATGAAGCCCCTACACGTAAGTGGAGACGTTTTGGTGCTCGAGGCCGTTTCAAACCAATATTGCGCCGTAGTTCACATGTAAGTGTCATATTACGCGAGCGCGGAGCATAAGGAGAATTATATGGGTCGTAAAGTACATCCTATTGGTTTTCGCCTAGGGATCAATCAACCTTGGGGCGGTCGTTGGTTCGCTGAAGGAAGTGTTTATCGTCAGCAATTGCACCAGGATTTCGCTATTCGCTCTTTGTTGCTTGGTAATTTCTCAAAGGGTGGTTGGGCTGCTAGTGAAAAAGTTCGCGAATACCGCAAACAAATGCCTGATGCTGTCAAAGACGGCAAGGCGGGTATTTCCCGTATTGACGTAGAACGTACCCCTGGCAAAGTTCGCATTGTGATTTATACTGCCAAACCCGGCATTTTGATCGGTCGAAAGGGTGAGGGCGTAAAGAAAATTCGTCAGGCACTTGAGTTATTAGTTGGCAAGAAGGCTGATTTTGAATCATTGGCAGGTAAGAAAATCGAGTTGGATATTAAAGAGATTTCTTCACCTGATATTGATGCCATGTTGGTAGCTAAGAATATTGCAGACCAACTTGAGCGCCGTATTGCCTACCGCCGTGCTATGAAGCGTGCCATCCAGCAAGCGATGAAACAAGGTGCCCAAGGGATTAAGATCCTGGTTGGCGGACGCCTTGGTGGCGCAGAAATGTCCCGCGATGTGTGGTTGCGTGAAGGTCGTGTGCCTTTGCAGACCCTGCGTGCGAATCTTGATTTTGCCACAACAGAAGCATCCACCACATATGGCCAGATTGGTATCAAGGTCTGGATTTATAAAGGCGAGGTTGTGCCTGAAGTGGAAGAAAAAGTCGAAGCGACAGAAGGCGTGTACGTTAGCGAGTAATCGCAACGTCGCCTGAGATGAGGTTTTAGATATGTTGATGCCTAAACGTGTAAAGTGGCGCAAGCAGATGCGTGGTCGCATGACAGGTAAAGCTCTCCGCGGTGCGGAAGTTGCCTTCGGCGAATTCGGTTTGCAGGCGTTGGAACCGGGTTGGATTACAGCCCGTCAAATTGAAGCTGCTCGTCGCACAATCGTTCGTGGGATGAAGCGTCGCGGTAAGATATGGATTCGTATTTTCCCATCCAAGCCGTTCACGCATAAACCACCAGAAACCCGCATGGGTTCTGGTAAAGGTAACGTTGAATACTACGTTGCTCCAGTTAAACCTGGCCGTATTATGTTCGAAGTCAGTGGCTTATCGGCTGATATCGCAGTTGCGGCTTTGAAAAGCGCTCAGTACAAGTTCTCCATTAAGACCAAGGTTGTTGGTCGCTTTGCAGGAGGAGAATAATACATGAAGCACATAAAGGTAGAAGACATCCGCAAATTAGCGGTTGAAGAGATTCGCACAAAAATATCGGATTCTCATGAAGAGTTGATGAAACTGCGCTTCCAGCAAGTGACTGGTCAATTGACCGACTCCAGTCACTTACGAACTTTGCGCCGCGACATCGCCCGCATGGAAACAATCCTGTGCGAGACTGAACGTGCCGCTGTGGAAGGTGCATAATGAATAATCGTCGTCGTATGACTGGTGTAGTGACCAGCAATAAAATGACCAAGACCGTTGTAGTGGAAATCACTCGCAAATATCGTCACCCTCTTTACAAAAAGGTGGTGTACTCAAGCACGCGAGTGAAAGCACATGACGAGATCGGCTGCCAGATCGGTGATGAGGTCCAGATTGTAGAGACCCGTCCGTTATCTCGCGACAAACGTTGGGCTGTTGAAACAGTTGTCAAACGTGAGACGCGAACCGCTGATCAAGGCGTAGGAGAATAAACTATGCTTCAGCATGAGTCTCGATTAAAGGTTGCTGACAACACCGGCGCCCGCGAATTACTTGTCATTCACGTATTGGGTGGCTCAAGACGCAAATATGGATCCATTGGTGATGTAGTTGTGGCAACAGTCAAAGCTGCTGCACCACAAGGTTCGGTAAAGAAAAGCGAAGTTGTAAAGGCTGTCATTGTGCGCTGCACAAAGGAATGGCGTCGTGAGGATGGTTCTTACATTCGTTTTGATGATAACGCCGCAGTGATTTTGGATGCTGATGGTGAAAACCCGAGGGGCACTCGTATCTTTGGCCCCGTGGCACGTGAATTGCGTGACATGGGCTACATGAAGATCGTGTCGCTGGCCCCGGAAGTACTGTAGGAGCGAGGAATGAAAGTAAAAATTCGAAAAGGCGATACAGTAGAAGTGATTAGTGGCCGCCTTGAGGACAAGGGCAAGCGCGGTGAGGTCATCAATGTTTTCCTTGATGCTCGTCGTGTAGTGGTGCAAGGTGTGAATATTCGTACCAAGCACCAGAAACAAGTACAGACGCAAGCGGGTCGCAATATGAACCCGGGCCGTATCCAGTTCGAAGGACCTGTGGACATTTCAAATGTGATGCTCGTATGTCCTAAATGTGGTGAGCCTACTCGAGTCGGCGTTCAGCGTGACGATGAAGGTGCCCATCGCGTTTGTAAGAACTGCGAGGCCACGATTGAATAGGCCGTGGAGCGAATAAGATGAACAGAATGCAAGAACGCTATAAGACAGAAGTGGCCCCGGCCCTGTTCAAGTCGTTCAGTTTAAAGAACGTAATGCAGGTGCCTCGTATTGAAAAGATCGTTGTTAATATCGGTCTCGGCGAAGCAATGGATAATCCCAAAGCGCTTGATGCCGCTACTGCTGATTTGACACAGATCACTGCTCAAAAGCCCGTGCAAACGAAGGCACGCAAAAGTATTGCGAACTTCAAATTGCGCGAAGGCCGTCTCATTGGTGCAAAGGTGACTTTGCGTGGTGCCCGTATGTGGGCTTTCTTTGACCGTCTTGTGAACATTGCCTTACCCCGTGTACGTGACTTCCGTGGTATTTCGGCTAATGCCTTTGATGGTCGTGGAAATTACACACTGGGTCTTAAGGATCAGTTGGTTTTCCCTGAGATCGAGTACGACAAAATTGATAAATTGCGCGGTATGGAGATCACTATTGTGACCTCCGCCAATAGTGATGATCAAGCCCGCGCATTATTGCAATTGCTCGGAATGCCGTTCAGTAGCAAGAAGGATGCTTAACCTATGGCAAAAAAATGTATGCAATATCGTGAACTGCGCCGCAAACATGCAGTGCAAGTGCGGAATCGCTGCCAGCGTTGTGGGCGCCCGCGCGGTTTTATTCGTCGCTTTGGTTTATGCCGTATTTGCTTCCGTGAATTGGCTTTAACGGGCAAAATCCCTGGCGTCGTAAAGGCGTCCTGGTAGCCCAGGTGGAGGTAAATTATGTCATTTACTGATCCGATCGCTGATATGTTGACTCGCATTCGCAATGCTGTGCTCGCTGGCCATGCTCAGGTTGCAATGCCCAACTCAAAGATTAAAGTAGAGATCGCTAAAATCCTAAAAGATGAAGGCTTTCTTGAAGGTTATGAAGTAGTGGAAGGTGAACGCGAGGTGCAGAAAGTCCTGCGCGTAAAACTTAAGTATGTTGGCGAACGTCGCCAACGACGTGCGGTACTCTCTGGTTTGGAACGTGTAAGCAAACCTGGTCGCCGTATCTACACTAAGAAAACAGACATTCCGTGGGTGTTATCTGGTATTGGCGTTGCCATTATCTCAACCCCTAAGGGTGTCATGACCGGCGTACGCGCTCGACAGTTGGGCGTTGGCGGCGAAATCATCTGCAAAGTCTGGTAGGAGGTTTACTGTGTCTAGAATTGGTCGTTTGCCAGTAGATATTCCCGGTGGCGTGCAGGTGGATGTCAACGGTTTTGATGTTCGCGTAAAGGGCCCGAAGGGCGAGCTCAAGAGATCATTTTCTCACTTGATTGGTATCAAGATGGAGAATAATCAATTGAACATTACCCGTAATTCGGAGAATCCCGCCGAACGCGCTCTGCATGGCACTACACGCGCTGTACTCGCGAATATGATTCACGGCGTAAATAAGGGTTTTGAAGTTATTCTTCAAGTGGAAGGCGTGGGATACCGCGCCGAAATGGAAGGGAAGAACCTTGCCCTGTTTGTTGGTTATTCACACCCGGTCAAGATGGAACCCCCAGCCGGTGTGACATTTGAAACAGATGCGAAGACCCGTCAGATCAAAGTTTTGGGCTTCGATAAAGAATTGGTTGGTCAGATTGCAGCGAATATTCGCAAGGTGCGTCCGCCTGAGCCGTATCATGGCAAGGGTTTACGTTACCTGGGTGAACGTGTTCGCCGTAAGGCTGGTAAAGCCGGAAAAGGAGCCAAGTAAGCTATGGCTAAGAAGACTCGTTCTCTCGCTCGTGAACGCCGCCACATACGCGTACGTAAGACAGTGGTCGGTACTACTGCTCGTCCGCGCTTGAATGTGTTCAAGAGTTTATCTGGGATTTACGCCCAGATCATTGATGACAATGATGGCAACACCCTTATTTCCGCTTCCACAGTTGATAAAGAACTGCGTGAGCAAATGAAGGGCATGAAGAAGACCGAACAAGCTAAAGCCATTGGAAAAGCCATGGCTGAGCGCGCAAAATCCAAAGGGATTTCGTCTGTTGTGTTCGATCGTGGTGGCTTCCGCTATGTCGGGCGCATTAAAGCTTTGGCTGATGGTGCGCGCGAAGGTGGCTTGCAATTCTAAAGTGTTTGGCAGCGAAATAAAATCGCTGCTACATGGAGAAAGATATGGCAGAAAAGCAATTTACTGATAAGCAACAGTATGAAGCACAGGACGCTTTTGAAGAACGAGTAATTGAAATTGCCCGTGTTGCAAAAGTCGTAAAAGGTGGTCGTCGCTTTCAATTCCGCGTGACGGTTGTTGTTGGTGACAAAAAAGGCACAATTGGCATGGGCGTCGGAAAGGCGAATGCCGTACCTGACGCAATGCGCAAAGCTTCTGAGCGTGCTCGTAAAGATTTACGTGAAGTCAATGTCTTTGGCACAACCATCCCGCATGAATCATTAGGGAAAGTGGCTGGCGCTAAAGTATTCCTGAAGCCCGCTTCCGCTGGTACGGGTGTTATTGCGGCAGGTGGTGTACGTGCTGTGCTGGAATTGGCAGGCGTGCGCGATATCCTTACCAAATCCATGGGAAGCGCGAACGTGCTAAACGTGGTAATGGCAACCTTTGGCGCTTTGGATGGTTTACGTTCACCAGCTCTTGAAGCGGCTCGCCGCGGTAAGCGCCCGGATGAATTATTGCCATTCTGGGAACGGAGAAAACAACATGCCTAATCAAGAAACCACTGGCAAAACGTTGCGTGTGACATGGGTCAAAAGTGACATAGGATTTCCTAAAGATCAAAAAGCCACCGTTAAAGCGCTTGGTTTACGCCGTTTACATCAAACTGTTGAGCATAAGGATACTCCCGCATTACGCGGTATGTTGAAAAAAATTATCCATTTGCTCAAGATCGAAGAGTAGGCTAAATTATGAAACTACACGATCTCGTACCCAATGTTGGGTCGAAAAAAAATAGAAAGCGCGTAGGTCGCGGCATCTCAGCAGGGCAGGGTAAGACTGCTGGTCGCGGTACTAAAGGGCAAGGTTCACGTTCGGGTGAGGGCGGTCACGCCTATCGTCAGGGCGGTAATCTACCGTTTTTCCGTCGCTTGCCATTCATGCGTGGTGAAGGATTCACCCCGCCCAATCAGGTTTTCTTCAACGAAGTAAACCTCGATCAACTTTCGCAGGCTTTCACAGCCAATGCGGATGTCACACCGGAAGCTCTGGAAGCAGCGCATCTTTTGCGCGACTCACGTAACCCGACAGTTGTTCTTGGTCGCGGTGAGATGACTGTCGCTCTCAAAGTGCGTGTGCATCGCGTGAGCGCGGGCGCCAAAGCCAAGATTGAAAAGGCTGGCGGCTCGGTTGAATTGATCGCCTAAACCTACTTAAAGGATACTTATGAAGACCACCTTTTCGGGCTGGCGTTACCTTTGGAGATCAGAAGATATACGACGTAAGTTGGTAATTACGCTTGTTATCTTAGCGATTTATCGTATTGCTGCGAATATTCCCGCACCTGGAGTGGATTTTGCTGTTTTAGCACAATTCAGGGCACTCTCCACCGGTGGTGGAAACTTCCTCGATTTTCTTGATCTGCTCTCTGGCGGCACAGTCTCCAACTTCTCATTGCTTTCAATGGGCGTGTATCCATATATCACAGCGCAGATTATTTTACAGCTTTTGATTCCTATCATCCCTGCCTTACAACGTAGAATGGAAGAAGATCCTCGTGAAGCGCGCCGCTGGCAGGAAAAATGGACTTATTATCTGGCCGTGCCTATGGCGGCACTTTCTGCCATTAGTCAGATTAATATCTTTAATTCATTGTCCATACAGGCTTTGCAACAGCCTATTCTTAAAATTGGTTTTTCAGCGGATCTTTGGCTTAACTCATTGACAGTTCTTCTGGCAATGACCGCAGGTACCATGTTTGCCATTTGGTTGGGTGAATTGATCTCTGAATACGGTATTCGCGGCCAGGGTCTTTCCTTGATTATTTTTGCAGGCATTGTTTCACAAATGCCGTCAAACCTGGCATCTCTTTTATCGGATAAAGATACACGTGTATTCATGTTGCTCTTTATCCTTGCAATCATCGTTTTGACAGTGTTTGCAATTGTTTACGTACAGCAGGGCCGTCGTAATGTGCCTGTCATGTATCCAGGTCGCCGCATGGGTAATCGTATGTCGATGCCCGTCAAAGGTACACTGCCTTTAATGGTTAACTTGTCAGGCATGATCCCGTTGATTTTCGCCAGCGCAATTTTACAATTCCCTGCAATTCTTGCCAGCTATTTTACAAGCAGTCAAAATGCAGGCGTTGCTAATTTCTTTTTAGGCGTTCAGAATTTCTTTGGTGGTACTGGCACTAGCAATTGGGGGTACTGGACTCTCTACTTCTTTATGGTGGTTATTTTTACCTTCTTCTATACTTCTGTGTTGTTTGACCAGCAGAATTACGGTGAAAACTTAAAGAAACAGGGCGCAAATGTTCCTGGGGTGCATACTGGCGCTCCAACGCAGAAATATTTAAGTACAGTTCAGCGTCGTATTACCCTACCTGGGGCTGTATTTCTTGGTCTTGTAGCGATTATGCCGTTCTTACTTGGTCTTTTATTGAATGTATTAAGTTTTGCCTCTGCCAGTTCACAAACAGGCCTGTTCCTTGTTTCATCTTCAGGCTTACTTATCGTTGTTGGTGTGGTTCGTGATACGTTCATGAATATTGATGCTGAACTTAAGTTGCATGGATATCAAGACTCACTGCTTGTCCGCTAAGGAGATCTTATGGCGACTTACATCGTCTTACTAGGTCCTCCTGGTGTTGGTAAAGGTACACAAGCCAAGATTTTGGCTGGATCAACCAAACTCGTGCATGTCTCTTCTGGTGATTTGTTTCGCGAGAACCTTAAAAATAAAACAGAACTTGGCACACTTGCTAAATCCTTTATGGATAAAGGCGACTTGGTGCCAGACGATGTGACAATCAGCATGATTCGTGATCGCATCACTAGACTCGACTGTGAAGCTGGTGCAATACTCGACGGATTTCCCCGCACCCCGACACAAGCTGACGCACTCGAGAAGATGCTCGCTGAACTCCACGGGCAGGTGGATGCGGTCCCTTACATTACAGCTGCTGAAGATATCCTCGTTGAAAGAACAGGTGGACGCTGGTCCTGTCGTGCACAAGGGCACATTTATCATCAAAAATTTAGCCCTCCCAAACAGGAAGGTATTTGCGATGTGGATGGTTCTGAACTTTATCAGCGTGATGACGATAAAGTAGAAACCGTAACAAAACGTATTCGAGTCTACCTTGATCAGACCATACCTCTTGTAGAGTACTATCGTAAAAGAGGTAAATTGACCGAGATTAATGGCATGGAAGCTGTTGAGCAAGTAACACAAAAAATGCTTGCGGCTTTGAAAAAATAATTATTTGTGAGTATGCAGAGTAAAAAAAGCTCTGTTGAAAAGTAGGTTTATCTAATGAGTTGGGAACGCCAGATCAATGTTAAAACTCCTGCAGAGCTCAGTATTATGCGCGAAGCAGGGCACATCAATGCAACCGTTCTGGCCGCAGTAAAAGAACGTTTACACCCCAGTGTGACAACAGCTGACCTCAACGCGGCTGCTGAGGAAGTGCTGAAGTCACATGGATGCATATCGCCATTCAAAGGTTATGGCCATCCACCGTTCCCCGCATCCATCACAGTCTGTATTAATGATGAGATGGTGCATGGTATCCCACACCCAAAACGAAAGTTGAAGGAAGGCGATATCGTCTCGATCGATTGCGGCACGGTCTTTGAAGGGTTTGTTGCAGACTCAGCTTTCACCGCCGGAGTAGGGAAGATTTCTCCCCAGGCAACAAAACTGCTTGAAGTCACTGAAGGCGCGTTGTTTGCGGGCATTGAAAATATGCGCAAAGGCAAACGTACAGGTGATATCTCGGCAGCGATACAGAATTATGTAGAAAGCCACGGCTTCCAAGTCACACGTGAATATACGGGACATGGTGTCGGGCGGAGTATGCACGAAGGACCGCAAGTACCAAATATCGGTAAAGCAGGAAGCGGTATGTTGCTCCGTCCCGGGTTGACAATTGCAATTGAGCCGATGGTGCTTATTGGGACACATGAAACCCGTGTCCTGCCAGATAAATGGACGGTTGTCTCTGCTGATGGTTCTTTGACGGCGCACTTTGAACATACAATTGCCGTCACCGAAGGTGATCCCCTCATCCTGACTGTCTTGTGAACGAACCCGCAAGATAACCGTAGAAATATAGACGGATATAAAAATAACCAGTATAATTAGACCTTTGGCTGTCATAAGACAAGCCGCAAGTAAGGAGATTGAACATGAAAGTTTCGCCCTCCATTCGCAAACGTTGTGCCAAGTGCCGTATTGTTCGGCGCAAGGGAGTAATCTTTATCATTTGCGAAAATCCAAAACATAAGCAGAGACAGGGGTAGTGTGGTGACCTATGGCGAGAATTGAAGGTGTTGATTTACCCCGTAATAAGCGGGTTGAAGTTGGACTGACATATCTTTTTGGTATTGGACCAACTCGTGCGCAGAAGATTTTGGCTCAAACCAAAGTTAATCCTGATATACGCATCAAAGACTTGAGCGAAGCGGATGTTGCCGCGATTCGCGAATATATTTCAAAAAACTTCAAGGTTGAAGGTGATTTACGTCGCGAAGTTCAATTGAACATTAAGCGCCTGATTGAAATTGGCTCTTATCGTGGTTTACGTCATCGTCGTAACCTGCCCGTACGTGGCCAGCGCACAAAAACAAATGCGCGTACTCGCAAAGGAACCAAGAAAACGGTTGCGGGTCGTGGTCGTCGTAAGGGCGGCAAGAAGTAATCCTGTCCAAAAGGTATAAAACAAAAAATGGCTCAAAGTGTTCGTTCCACCCGTCGCGCCTCTGGCGCAAAAAAAGGGAAGCGCACCTTGTCCTCCGGACAGGTACATATCTTTGCTTCCTTCAATAACACAATCGTGACAGTTACTGATACCGAAGGTAACACAATTTCCTGGGGTTCTGCTGGATCTGCTGGTTTCAAAGGTTCTCGTAAGAGCACACCTTTTGCTGCCCGCCTTGCTGCTGAACAGGCCTTAAAAGCTGCCCAACAATTAGGGCTGCAGGAAGTTGAATTGTTTATTAAAGGCCCTGGCCCTGGACGCGAGAATGCTATTCGTGCCGTGCAAGCCATGGGTTTGAAAGTACGCTCGATTTCGGATATTACGCCGGTTCCGCATAACGGCTGCCGTCCTCCGAAAAAGCGACGCGTGTAAGGTGAGGTAGTTTATATATGGCTAAATCATTAAGTCCAGTTTGTAAGCTTTGTCGGCGTGAAGGCGAAAAACTCTTTCTAAAGGGTGATCGTTGTTTCACACCTAAGTGTTCTTTTGAAAAGCGTAACTTTGCCCCTGGTCAACATGGTCGTACCGCAGGTCGTGGTGGCGGTAAGGGGATGGGTACTGGTCGTGTTTCCGACTTTGCCCGTCAGTTGCGCGCCAAGCAGAAGGCCCGTCGTATTTATGGTGTAATGGAGCGTCAGTTCCGTCGCTATTATGATGTTGCCATTACGGGCCGTCGTCTTACAGGCTTGGCCCTGCTTCAAATCCTTGAGTCACGCCTTGATAATTTGGTCTATCGACTTGGTTTTGCTTCCAGCCGCTCTCAGGCTCGTTTGCTTGTTGCGCATGGACATTTCACCGTAAATGAGCGCCGCACCGATGTTCCTTCCATGCTGATTAGCGCAGGGGATGTGATTGCTGTGCGTGAAGGTTCCATCAAGTTGACATATTTCAAAGATTTGATCGAATATGCAGAGAAGCGCAATATTCCAAGTTGGCTCAATCGCGATCTGAAGAGCATGGCTGGTACATTGGCTCGTATGCCGGAACGTGCTGAAATTGACGGAAATCTCGACGAACAATTGATCGTCGAATATTATTCCAGACGCTAATCCTCCAATTGCGCACGGGTTGAGACCCATATTAGGATCTTGATCCGGCGTATTATCAAAAGGAATAGGTGAACCGTGACGGGTATTATCACGAACATGGTTATGCCAAAAATCGAGCGTGAAGCAGAAGCTCGAAATTATGGCAAATTCATAATTAGCCCACTAGAGGGCGGTTATGGTGTGACATTGGGCAATGCCCTGCGTCGCGTCCTGCTTTCCTCTTTGGAGGGTACGGCTATCACTTCTGTGCGTGTTGCGGATGTCTTGCATGAATTTAGCGACATTGCTGGCGTGCGCGAGGACGTAATTCAAGTTATGTTGCAGGTCAAACAGATCCGCATCAAAATGGATGGCGTGGATAGCGCCCGTATGCACCTTGAGGTGCGCGGTGAAGGAACAGTTACTGCCGCTGATATTGTTCCTCCAGCAGAGATTGAAATTGTTAACCCAGACCTGTATTTATTTACAGTGGACGGTGCCAAAACCAAGCTTGATATTGAATTCATGGTCGAACGCGGCCGTGGTTATTCTCCCTCAAGTGAGCGCGCAGGACATATGCCCATCGGTGAACTTCCGGTGGATGCGATTTATAGCCCTGTAAAACGTGTAAATTGGGAAGTGGCCTCTGCCCGTGTGGGTCAGAGTACGAATTACGATAAATTAATTTTGGAAATCTGGACGGACGGTACTGTCTCCCCGGAGCGCGCGCTTAGCTCATCAGCCCGCATTCTTATTGATCATTTGCGTTACGTGGCTGGTATCAATGAAGAAATGCTGGCTGTGGCTGTGGAACGCGAATCCTCGGGCAGCCGTTTGAGCAGTGAACTGGCAGAAACGCCAGTGGAAGCCCTTGACCTTTCTGTGCGTGTATTCAATTCATTGAAGCGCACCGGAATCACCACAGTTGGTGATGTGCTTGACCTTCTTGAAAAAGGCGAGACTGCGGTCATGTCCATCCGCAACTTTGGCGAGAAGAGTCTTGACGAACTTCGCGATAAGATGCGTGAAAAGGGCTTTATGAAAGACGAAACATCCTCGGAGAGTTAGAGATGCGACATTCAGTAGCAGGTTACAGATTAGGCCGCACCAAAGGTGCACGAATTGCCCTTCGGCGCAACTTGATTAAACAGTTTTTTACGTACGAACGAATTCAAACAACCGAAGCCAAAGCTGCCGCTATTCGCGGCGATGCTGAACGCTTGATTACACTTGCTCGCAATAGCGCGAATGGCACAGATATACAGAAGGTTAATGCCCGCCGTTTGGCTATTTCACGATTGGGCGATAACCAACTCATCAAGCGCTTGTTTGATGAAATTGCCCCTCGTTTTGCAAATCGCCCTGGTGGTTATACTCGTGTAATGAAGCTTGGTCCTCGCCGTGGCGATGCGGCCGAGATGGTCATTCTTGAGTTAGTCGAAGATTAGGTTTACCTAGCGGCAATGAGCCGCTATGCAATGGCACGTTACCAAGTGATCCTTGCCTACGACGGCACCGGTTTTGCCGGAAGCCAGCGACAGGCGAACTCCCGCACAGTGCAGGGCGAGTTGGAAAAAGCGCTCAGTAAACTGGGTTGGTCTGATCGGGCTGTCTTAATGGCTGGCCGAACCGATACAGGAGTTCACGCAACCGGGCAGGTGGCTGCATTCGATTTGGACTGGACGCACTCGGCAGAAAAACTGCTTTGGGCGCTCAATGCAGGCCTTCCATTTGACCTTGTTGTGAAAAGCGTGAGCCCAGCTTTGGCAGATTTTCACCCACGTTTTGATGCCACTTCACGTCAGTATCGTTACCGGGTGTTTTTCGAGCCAATTCGTGACCCACTGCGCGATAAATTTGTGTGGCGCACATGGCCTGTTGTGGATGAAGATGCCCTCATGCAGAATGCGAATATCTTCCTTGGGAAGCATGATTTTGCAGCCATTGGTTCACGGACAACACCGAACGGCACCACTGTGCGCACGGTGACAAAAGCCGAATGGAAGAAAATGCCGGATGGTGAGTGGCAGTTTGAAGTCAGAGCGGATGCGTTTTTATATCGCATGGTACGAAGGTTGGTGTTTGTGCAAGTGTCTGTTGCGCAGGGAAAATGTCCGCTGGAGAAAGTCCAACATGCTTTATCGAAGCAGGGAACCCTTCTCGCTGGACTGGCTCCCGCACATGGGCTGACGCTGGTTGAAGTAACGTATGGATCAGATGATTACAAAGTATCGCATGATTTACCAAACAAAAATTAGTAAGTTATGACATAAGCGATAGATTATGAAACGGAGTGACGAAAGTGCAACAGAAAACATATTATCCGAAAGCCGCTGAAATTCAGCGCGACTGGGTTGTGCTGGATGCCGAAGGGCAAAATCTTGGACGCTTTGCTGCTCGCATTGCGCATATTTTGCTTGGCAAACACAAACCAACCTTCACACCTGGTGTAGAGATGGGTGATTTTGTGGTTGTGGTTAATACCGAGAAAGTTACAGTAACCGGCACCAGAACCAGCAGCAAACTGGAAAGCAAGATCTACTATAGTCACTCCGGTTATCCAGGTGGCTTGAAGAGCATTTCCTTGCGTGATCAATTGGCACAGCACCCTGATCGTGCCTTGCGTGATGCTGTATGGGGAATGCTTCCTCACAATCGCATGGGACGTTCAACGCTTAAGCGTTTGAAAATCTATGCCGGCCCCAATCATCCGCACCAAGTGCAAACCCCGAAAGTATCGGAATAAAGAGGTAAGTGAATATGGCTCAATATTATGAAGGCATTGGCCGCCGCAAGGAAAGCACCGCTCGCGTGCGCCTGACGGCTGGCAGTGGTAAGTACACAGTAAACGAAAAAGATTTCGCTGCGTTTTTTACACGCATGGGCGATCTTGAAGACATCATGCGTCCATTCGACGCGGTGGGTCAGGAAGCGACGAAGTACGACGTGAGCGTACTAGTCAACGGCGGTGGCACAACCGGGCAAACCGAATCGGTTCGCCTTGGGATTGCCCGCGCGCTTCAAATCATCAATGCGGAATGGACTTCTGCTTTACGCAAAAAAGGCTTGCTCACCCGCGATGCCCGCGTGAAGGAACGTAAGAAACCAGGCCTCAAGAAAGCTCGCAAGGCTCCTACATACACCAAGCGTTAGTCTTTTCATAAAACATAAATTAGTTTGTAATTGGTAGTTCGTAATTTACGAATTACCAATTACGTTTTAACGGAGATTTTTATGGACTTCAATCTGATTGCTTCCACATTTGAGACGTTGCAAATCACTCCGCCCTCAAAGTTGACTCTGCTCGAAGCGCAGACACTTTCATCCGCGTATTATCCTCCTTTTCCACCTGATATGCCAGTGTTACTAACCGGAGTCGATTCGCGTGAGCTGGCTTTGAAGGTGAAGAATATACTGTTGGCGGTTTATCCAAAAGAGCATCAGGTGAATCTGGTCGAAGGTCAAATGTCGCAGGTCGAATCCCTGGGAGACTTTCAACCTTTGATCCTTAATTTCCAACCTGCAACAGTTTTATATATTCCACCACTAGGGGAGGGGACGTCGTTTGAAGCATTTGCTGAGATCGTGGCTCATTTACGCGCGCCGGATGGCTGCCCGTGGGATAAAGAGCAGACTCATCAGACTCTGCGTAAACATCTGCTTGAAGAAGCGTACGAAACACTAGCTGCCATGGATGATAATGACTCAACCGGGATGCGCGAAGAGTTTGGCGATTTGCTTTTACAGATTGTATTAAATTCTCAAATTGGACGAGAATTTGATGAATTTTCGATGACCTCTGTTATTAAAGGTATTTATGACAAGATCGTGCATCGTCATCCACATGTATTTGGCGATTTGAAGTTGGATTCTGTAGACGGTGTTTTGCAAAATTGGGAAAAATTGAAGGAAAAGGAACGTAAGGAAAAAGGGAAAGGTAATGATGAAAAAGGTTTGCTGGATGGAGTTTCTTCTGCGTTGCCAGCCTTGACCCAGGCTTTGGAATATCAAGAGCGCGCTGCGCGTGTTGGTTTTGACTGGCCTGAAGTGGATGGCGTACTCGATAAGGTACGCGAAGAAATCGAAGAGATCAAACAGGCGCAGAATCTGGATGAAGTAACCGCCGAACTGGGAGATTTGTTCTTTGTGCTGGTTAATCTCGCGCGCTGGCGCAAAGTGGATGCTGAATCTGCGCTGCGAGGGACGAATATGAAATTCAAGAAGCGTTTTGCTTATGTGGAGCAAGGCGCAAAAAAACAGGGTAGGAATTTATCTGAGATGACGTTGGGTGAGATGGATATTTTATGGAATGAGGCAAAAAAGTTGGGTGTGTAAATATAGCGATTCGTAATTTATAGCCCTAATTTTTCCATCAATTCTTCCACTATTTGTTTAGATTCAGCAAGGCTAACATCGTGATTCGAGCGACAGATCATTATCGCTCCCATCTTTTTTCGCGTTTTAGAGCTTCGATAACTTTCTCCATGGATGGGTCTGGTGCGTCAATCGATTCTAATTCAGTTGCCATGCAAGCCTTTTTTGCTAAATAGGGTTTCTACTGTATTTCAACCGACATTAAATACTCATCGTAATATAGGCCGTCATAGGAGAGCGCTTTTGGTTCTTTACCGTAGGTGGTAAACCCGCAGTTTTTGTAACAGTGGATGGCTGAAAGATTATCTGTAACAACTCCCAATTTGACGATCACAATATTTTTCTGCTTTGCCCAGCTTAAACAAGACTGGATTAATGCTTCTGAAATATGACGCCCGCGCCATTCAGATTTAACGTAGACACCCCAAATAACCGCGCTATGCAGACTCTTTTTCGATAAACGTCTAAAAACCCCAGTCATGCCGATCAATTGTCCTTTGTATTCGGCAAGATATAAGGCTTGCTCTTCTGTGTTCATGGTTAAGGTTTTTTCCCAGTCGGATTGCGGCTTTAATATAGCTTCATCATAATCTGATGCGAATGCGGTGGGGTGTTCTTTGAGCGCTTCAAGACGTAATTCGCGAAAGGTGTTGACGTCTGTTAGTGTGCAGTGACGAATGATGACTCCATCTGGTAATTGGGACGTCATTGTTTAATTTTGCCCACAGGTAAATCTTGATAATGCTTCTTCAAAAAGGGAGCTGGCTGTATCAGCTTGCGGAGAATAAACTTTCCAGGCGAAGACACGGTCGCCGCAGGTCCATGCGCCTGCGCCGCCGTAGGGTAAAACTGCAGTGGCTGTGGAGGTAATGGATGTGTACATCACATTCATATTACGGACAAGTTTTACATCCATACTGCCTTCGCGAAAGTCTACTTCGTCATCGAGGATCAGGTCGAGTACAAATTCCGGGTCTGCGGCGCCTGGGGCAAGTTGCCAGACTACTTGAATGAAAAGATTTCCATTGAATGCCGCGAGCAATCCCTGCCCATAACTGCTGGGCGCTCCAGGATTATTCTGCGCGCTGACATCGAAGAATGCCATGTCAATTGGGTGGCCGATGCAATACTGATATTCGCAATATAAACCTGCGAGGCTGAATGCTGTAGGGGTTGGGTAGGAAGTTGGCGGAATTACAGCTGCAAGGGTGGGCAGCGCGGCCAGAGTGGCGGCGACTGATTGTTGGATGAGTTGATTCAGGTTGGGGGTGGCAGGCTTGGGCGTGCAGGATGCCAATAGAAACAGGATCAGGCTAACGGTTAAATTAAGAGGCGTTTGTTTTTTCATCCTAAAATTATAATTGAAAAGCCCTGTCGATTACGACAGGGCTTTTGTTTTGTCTAGCAGCTCTAATGTCCGCTTCCTGCAGAGGGTGTGCCGAGGAAAATTTCAGGAGCATCCGGGCCTTCAACAATTAGGAAGCCAGCCAGCCCGCGCTGTAACCTTGCGAGGGCGTGGTCAACGAGAATGTAGTTGCCTGGAACTTCAAGATTGAATTCAACCATGGTCGCGCCGCCTGGGGGGACGAGCGTGGTTTGCACGTTGGTGAGAGGTTCGGATGTGAGTGAAGCCTGATCGTAGACTCTGTCAAAGATTTCGCCGATTACGTGGAAGGAGGATGTAAAGTTGGGGCCGCCTACGCCGAAGAAGATGCGTACGGTTTCGCCTACGTTTGCTTTGAGTGGTTTTTGAGCGGTGAGCGCACCCACTGCGCCATTGAAGACAAAGTATTCGGGATCTTCATTGAGTAATTTGGTGGTGTCGGACACCTGATGACCCTGTTCGCCGAATGCGCCAGCTGTGTATAACTCGCCTTGCATTACGTAGAATTCGCGGTCAACGGGAGGCAGGCCGCCTTCAGGCTCAACAAGGATGAGGCCGTACATGCCGTTGGAGATGTGGTCTGCAACCATTGGAGTCGCGCAATGATAGACGAAGAGTCCAACGTTGAGAGCCTTGGCTGTGAATACGCTTTCTTCACCGGGCTTGGTCTGCGTCATAACTGCGCCTCCACCTGGGCCCGTAACTGCGTGGAAATCTACAGAGTGATTCATTACGCTGGTAGTGTTATTGGTCATGTGGACTTCAATGGTATCGCCCACGCGCACGCGGAAGAATGGCCCGGGGACTGCACCGTTGAAGGTCCAATAGGTGTAGGTGGTGCCATCAGAGAGCTGGCCGATGACTTCCAAAGCTTCCAGGTCAATGCGGACGGTGGTTGGTTCGCGGATTTCGAGAGGAGCAGGCAGGTCAGTTGGGTCACGGACGATGTCTGCGCCATCAGTGGCGGGTTCTTGTGGTGCGTCTGCTACAACCGCGTCACCATAAGCGCCTGCTGGGAGTCCGTTGAGATATGTGACAATTGAGTTGATCTCATCTACTGTCAATGTCTCAGATATATTGGCAGGCATTACATTGGGCAAACATTCGCCAGTGGGGCAGGCAGGGGCAAGGAATAAATTGGGATCGACAATCGATTCGTGAATGTATTCTTCTGCTGTGTTTGCTTTGCCTGTGTACTCCGAGCTTTTGATATGTTCATCAGCAGCCATGCTGATATTGGAAAGATCGGGTGCGAGTATACCTGCGGCATTTGGAATTCCTGCAATAGCATGGCAGCTTCCACACGCGCCTTTTTGGAAGGCTGCGATCACCACAGGGTCTCCGTTGCTTGTGGGTTGGGAGCTAGAGGAAGAAACGGGCGCAACCTCTGTTGTGCTTACAACCAACACACCACGCATGCCCAATTCAGCATGGTTGGCTACGCTGTCGTAATATTCCATTTCTCCATGCACAGTGGGTACAGTAAAAGTGACAGAGGAAGCCTCGCCTTTTTCTTTCACTACGCCTGTGCTGGCTTTGATTTCCGGGAAGGTGATGTCGTGCTGACCGGCGTTACCATTGATCAATGTGATGGTAATCGTTCCACCGGGAGCGGCGCTCAAGGTGGGGTTCGCAATGCCGTTGATCTCATCGCTGACACCTAGAAAGATCAAATTGCCGTCTCTCAAGTCAGTAGTCAACACATATTCTTTATCAATGGGTTCAAAGCTGGTACCTGTGCAGGCTGTGATGATGATAGCCAGAGCAATAACAACTGCCGAAAAAATGGTAAATCTTTTCATTGTGTACTCCTGTTTAAAGTTGTTGAATGTTGTATTTGGAAAGTGTTTCCAGGAAATTATTTTCATCAAACTCATACGTCTTTATCACATCTTCGATAGTGCAAAAATGTGCCAACTGACAGCCAACGCAAGCCGTATGCTGGTCAATGAAGAATTTAACAGTTGCAGGCGTGTGCTGTAAAACATCTGCCACGGTCATATCTAAAACTTCCAAATACTCATCCATAATGGACTTAGAATATCGTAGTCCCCTGTCCCTGTCTTTGCGCTGGCGCAAATAAGCACAAACGAAAATGGCTTTTATTTTTCCAAATCGTTTGCGATGCGTACCATGTCGTGCGGCTTGAGGATCTTGATTTTCTCCCTGCCCGTTTTGATAATACCCTGACGTTCCCATTTGCTAAGAAGACGGCTGACCGTGTAGAGTGTTGTGCCCGTCATCTCTGCCACATCCTGCCTTGAAAAGGATAATTCAATCCCCGCTTCTGTTTTAGACTTTACGCCTGATTGCCCAGCCAGGCGAATCAGCGCGTTAGCCACTCTCTGCTCAACCCGTTCGGTTGCAAGTTCTCTGTATCGCGCCTGCATTTCCTGAATGTAGGAGGTCATCAATGTCATCAAGTCAAAAGCAATATGCGGACTGGTCTCCAACATTTTATGCAGAAATCCATTTTCTATGGCGAGCGCGGAACTATCTTCCAAGGCTTGTGCCGTTGCGGGATAAATCGCATCCACGCGGATAGCACCCAGCGCGCCAAACATCTGCCACGGATGAATGGTCCGCAGGTTCACCTGCTGTCCGCTGGGATTGGATTGCATGAGTTTGATTTGTCCGCTGGTTAGAATATATAAGTATTGGGAAGTGTCACCTTGAAAGAAGAAAAAGTCATTTTCTTCCACGGTGCGAATTAAACTGTTCTTCAGAATGAGATTTAATTCGTTTTCGGTCGCATTTTGAAAAACGATAACTTGTTTTAGGTCGCTTGCTGAAAGGGTCATGTCATGATTGTACTCTCTAACAAATGACATTCGTCTGTTGACTCAAATTGGAAGATGTCTTATATTCTGTGTATCCCATCCCCCCTGGGGGGGGTAAGACAGCGTTTGAAAATTGTATCTGGAAGTTAGAGGTAACCATGGAAAACGATAGCACAATCAGAAGACTGAAGACAGTGGAAGGTCATTTGCGCGGCGTAATCCGCATGGTGGAAGAGGATGCCTATTGTATTGATGTGATCCGCCAGATACAGGCAGTGGAAGCCGCTCTTAATAAAGTGAACTCACGTATTCTGGAAGAACATCTAAATTCATGTGTAATCACGGCGATTCAAGGCAATGATAAAAAAGAACGAGAGCGCGTTTTGAAGGAAATCGCCGAAGTGTTTGAGATGTCGGCCAAAGTTTAATAGTTTAGATAGTTGGGTGGTTGGAGATAGTCGTGTTGCGTAAAACGTAAGTTGACAATTGCCAAGCCAGAAAATCGTAAATCAAAAACCGTAAATCGTAAATCGAAAAAGGAGAAATAAAACCATGACTACAGTAACTTATACCGTCCCTGCCATTTCCTGCGGACATTGCACGCACACGATCGAAACTGAAGTGGGCGAGTTGCAAGGCGTTCAATCTGTGAAGGCTGATGAATCCACAAAGAAAGTTGAAATTACTTTTGATACGCCAGCCAGTGAAGCTGTGATCAAAGCCTTGTTGGCTGAGATCAATTACCCCGCTGAAGGCTTGCTCACTTTATAGATTGTTACAGGTCGAGCCCAAAAGGCTCGGCCTGTTTATTGGAAGGTAGACATGAGCGAAACAAAACAACTAACATTACCAATTACCGGTATGACCTGCGCGAATTGTGTAGCCACTGTAGAGCGCAATTTGAAGAAGCTGGATGGCGTGCAAAATGCCATCGTGAATCTTTCCTCTGAACGCGCTACTGTCGATTTTGACTCTGCCAAACTAGGACTGAGCGAAGTGATTGCACGAGTCAATCGCGCGGGCTATGGGGTTGCCACAGGCGAAGCGGACCTAATCATCAAGCGGCTCTCTGACGATAATGATGCGCGTCGTTTGGAGAAGGTGCTTGCCAAACTTGAAGGTGTGCTGGAAGCTCAGGTGACATTTACCACAGAGAAAGCCCGCGTGAAATATGTCCCGACGATCATCACGCAAGCAGAATTGCGCCGCGCTGTTGTATCCGCTGGATTTGAAGCCATGGAACTCGGCGGCGAAGCGGAAGATGCTGAAGCCAAAGCGCGTGAACATGAAATCAATGAACAGCGTCGCTTGTTGGTGATTGGCTTGATATTTACTGTGCCGCTCTTTTTGCTTTCGATGGGCAAGGATTTCAACCTGCTTCCTGCATTTGTCTATTCTGAAAACACCATGGAGGGTATGCGCGAGGCACAACCCTGGTTTGGTTGGTTGATGCTGGCTCTGGCGTTGCCTGTTCAGTTTTATGTGGGCTGGCAATATTATGTAGGCGCGTTCAAGGCAATTCGTAACAAATCTGCGAACATGGATGTGTTGATTGTGATGGGTTCCTCTGCCGCGTTTTTCTATTCGTTGCCGATCACCTTTGGCTTGCTGATGGGGCATGTCTATTATGAGACAGCGGCGGTTATCATCACGCTCATTAAACTTGGAAAATTTCTGGAGGCGCGTGCAAAAGGACGCACTTCAGAGGCGATTAAGAAATTGATGGGGTTGCGTGCCAAGACCGCCCGCATCATTCGTGATGGAGTTGAGACTGAAGTGCCCGCTGATGATGTGCGCGTGGGTGACCTGGTAGTTGTGAAGCCCGGCGAGAAAATTCCTGTGGATGGTGTGGTTGTGGAAGGTCGCAGCGCGATTGACGAATCGATGCTGACGGGTGAATCTCTGCCCGTTGAAAAGAAATCAGGTGATACAGTCATCGGCGCGACGTTGAACAAACTGGGTATGTTGAAGTTTGAAGCCACCAAAGTTGGCAAGGAAACCGCTCTTGCGCAAATCGTTAAGCTGGTGGAAGATGCGCAGGGAAGCAAGGCGCCGATTCAGAAAATAGCAGATCAAGTCTCTGCGACCTTTGTGCCTTTTGTAATTGGGATTGCAGCACTAACTTTTGCAGGCTGGTATTTCTTTGGTCCAACACTGTCAATCAATTCTGATATTAATAATTTCACACGCGCCCTAATTTATACAGTAGCTGTCTTGGTAATTGCCTGCCCCTGTGCAATGGGACTTGCCACCCCAACTGCGATTATGGTCGGCTCAGGCAAAGGTGCGGAGGTGGGCATTCTGTTCCGCAATAGCGAAGCGTTGGAACGCGCAGGTCGGGTGACTGTGGTGGTTCTGGATAAAACGGGGACAATCACCAAAGGTCAGCCTGCGGTAACTGACATAATTACGAATCACGAATTACGAATTACGAACGATGACCTTCTCCGCCTCGCCGCATCCGTTGAGAAGGGGAGTGAGCATCCGCTGGGTGAGTCTATTTGGGCAGAGGCCACAACGCGCGGATTGGTTTTAGTGGAACCCACTGGTTTTAAAGCAGAGGCTGGGCATGGCGTGCAGGCTGAGGTCGAGGGAAGAAGCGTGATGGTTGGGAATGTGAGAATGTTCCAGGCGCGCGGAATCCAATTGGGGAATCTCGAATCCGAAGTGGCGCGTCTGCAATCTGAAGCAAAAACTGCAATGCTGGTTGCAATTGATAATCAGGCCGCGGGAATTATCGCGGTGGCAGATACGATCAAAGAAAGCTCGAAGGATGCGATTGCAGATTTGCATAAGATGGGTTTGAAGGTCGTGATGATCACAGGCGACAACCAAAAGACTGCCGATGCGATTGCGAAGCAGGTTGGCGTTGATCAGGTATTAGCTGAAGTTTTGCCAGAAGGTAAATCTAACGAAATCAAGAAACTTCAATCGTCAATCGTCAATCGTCAATCGTCGAATGTCGTTGCCATGGTCGGTGACGGTGTCAACGATGCGCCCGCGCTTGCACAGGCAGATGTTGGTCTCGCAATTGGCACAGGCACTGATGTTGCAATGGCTGCCGCGCCTGTAACCTTAATGAGCGGAGATTTACGCGGTGTTGCGCGCGCAATCAATCTTTCGCGCAAAACACTATCAACCATCAAGCAAAATTTATTCTGGGCGTTTATCTATAACATTATTTTGATCCCCGCCGCTGCGCTTGGATATTTGAACCCCATGTTAGCCGCTGGAGCGATGGCTTTTAGCAGTGTCTTTGTTGTCACGAATAGTCTGCGATTACGCGGACAGAAGATTTAGAGAGCAGCGATTGACACGCACCAAGTACCAAGTACCAATTACTAATTACCAAATACCAAACAAAAGGAAAAAACAACATGAAAAGACTCACTTTCCTCCTGATTGCCGCGATGATTATATTAACCGCGTGTGCTCCTAAACCAAGTGGACCCGCCAAAGCCGAACTGCCTGCTGGCAAAGCATGGGCTGAAGGTAAGGAAATTTATTTTGTCCATACCGAAGCCTCTGACCCTGGCGTAGCTGAAAAATTGACAGGCATGATGAAGTCGCCAGTCATTCTTGTGCCTTCCCTTGCGAATGTTCCTGATGAATCATTGGCGAATGTGTATGTCTTTACCAATGGACTCGCAGGTTCTGGACCTTTCGGCTTTCAGCCTGATGTTTTTGACAATCCCCCTGGTACAGATGGTTACACTCCGCTGCGCCGCTTGAATGTGATCGCGTGGGTTGATGAAACCAAAGCCCGCGAACTCAAATCCGCCGCTGATGTATTAGCCGCAGAAGCCGCTGGCGAACTCACCATCGAACAGCCTGGTGTTGTCATCAACATGCCCTTTGTAGTTTGGGATGGCGGCAAGAGATAAAGAAAGAACGTATCCACGAAAGACGCGAATGAAAACTGTGAATTAATTCATGCCTTTCGTGGATACTTTTTACTTCTAACTTTTTACTTCTACCTTCTTACTTTTTCCTTCACTTGAGGTCAAATGTCAAAGCAACAAAACAAACCTATTAATCCAGTTGTTATTGTTGGGCTGGGCATTGCGTTTATTGCAATTGCTCTTATCCTGCTTATTTTTCAACCCAATGCGCAATCCCTTAATCTCAGCGCTGACTCAGGCTCGTGGGGTCAACTCACTGTCGCCTTTATCACGGGCATCACTACTGGCGGATTAAGTTGTCTCGCCATACAGGGCGGTTTGTTGGCAAGCTCGCTTGCATATCAGATCGAACAGGATTATGTTGGGCAAGTTGCAGGAAAAAAGAAAAAGCAAAAAGATGTGACCCGCATAAATTCTGCGCTCCCTATTCTTCTTTTTCTGGTTTCTAAACTTATGGCATACACTTTGCTTGGCGCACTGCTCGGCTGGCTGGGTTCATATCTCACACTCAGCCTGATGACTCGCGCCATGCTCATGATCGCCATCGGTATTTTTATGATTGGCAACGCATTACGCATGTTCAATGTACATCCGATCTTTCGTTACTTTTCGATTGAGCCGCCCAAATTTATTACGCGCTACATCCGCCGCACGGCCAAAGGCACAGATACTGCCACTCCTCTCTTTCTCGGCGCGCTCACGGTCTTTATCCCCTGCGGCGTCACGCAAGCCATGATGGCCACTGCGCTTGGCACAGGCAGCATCGCAATGGGCGCTGCGCTTATGTTTGCTTTTATCCTTGGAACCAGCCCAGTCTTTTTTATCGTAGCCTATTTGGCAACAGAACTCGGCTCACGACTCGAAAAATTTTTCATGCGATTTGTCGCCATTGTTCTTTTGATTTTGGGATTTGTAACTTTGGATGGCGGACTCAACGTGTTGGGTTCTCCGCTCTCGTTTCAAAACCTGACCCGCAACCTGCTCCCGTCCAATAGCGAATCAGCCGCTGTGGCAGACTCTCCTCAAGCCCCCGCGTCTGAGGATGAAATTACCCTACAAGTTGAAAATGGTGGATATTTCCCAACCACCTTAAAAGCTCCCGCAGATAAATCTCTCACGCTCAATCTAATTACTAATCAAACCTATTCCTGCGCTCGTGATTTTGTCATCCCTGCCTTGGATTATTATGAGTTACTTCCAGATACTGGTACGGTGCAAGTAAATATCCCCGCACAGAAAGCAGGCTCAACGCTCTTCTTCACTTGCTCAATGGGAATGTACACAGGGCAAATCGTTTTTGAGTAAAAACGCATCGGAGAGACTCGTGATCAAAAAAACCTTCAAAATTCCCGACATGACCTGTTCCAACTGCGCCATGAAATTAGAGTCACTTGAAGATTCTCTGGACGGCGTGAAAGAAATCAACGCCAGTTATCACAGACTTGAAATGGTCATCGAATATGACGAATCTAAACTCACCGATGAGCAAATTATTGCGGCAGTCAAGAGAAAAGGCTATCAAGCAATAGCGAAGTGAAAACGTACATAATACGCAGAATACAAACTCACATGTAATAATAAATGTGAACTTGTATTCTGCGTTTACTGTTTGTAACTACTCAGCCCGCCCGACGGTAAACCGTGCGGGCTACTTTTACGAAATCCGCCAAAGCCGATTAGTCCGCTTTAGCGGACTTTGTAACGCTTTGCGTAGCACGGGGGTTCATCCCCGTGCGGGGTAAATGCGGATAAAAATGAACGGCTGAGTAGTTACTACTGTTTACTGTTTACTGTTCACCGTTTACGCACTTCCGTGTATACTCGCGCCATGCCAAAATATTACACACCTAAAGAAGCAAATGAAGCCTTGGATATCGTCCGCCCGCTGATGGTTGAGATGATGGCAATCGGCGGGCGCATCCGTGCGCATCAGCCAGAGTTTTGGTCGGTTGTGCAAAAGTCTGCTGGGAATGGCGGAAACCCCGCCTTAAGCAAACTACTTCCCGATTTTGACCGCCTCGATATTCTGATTCATAAAATGCAGGATATGGGAATCGAGATCAAAGACCTGACCATTGGATTAATTGATTTCGTCGCTTTGCGCGCTGGCAGGGAAGTGTATCTGTGTTGGAAATTTGGCGAGGACAGTATCCAGTTTTGGCACGAGATCGAAGCGGGTTTTCAGGGTCGCCAGTTAATTGACTGGGAATAATCCCGTTGTCATATCATCCGAATTGACCTATACTAGCCGCATTCCATATAAACTGGCAGAGTGAAGATGAGCATATCAAAAATTGGACGGTACGAGATCGAAACAGAATTGGCACAAGGCGGCATGGGCCTTATTTTTTTGGCGCGTGACCCATATATTCAACGTCAGGTTGTCATCAAAGTGTTAATGTATAGCCATACCATGGATGACATGTACCGCGAATTTTTTCAACAGGAAGCCGAGTTGATCGCTGCCCTTGAACACCCATGCATTGTGCCCATCTACGATTTTGGTTGGAATGGACAGCAGCCTTATATTGTTATGCGTTACATGGCAGGCGGCTCGCTCGCTGACCGATTACAAAAAGAGGAAATTAAACAAACTGAGATCGCGCATATTTTTAAGCGGATTGGCGAAGCGCTTGATGCGGCTCACGCGCGCAAGATCATTCATCGCGATGTGAAACCCTCCAACTTTCTGCTTGATTCAACAGGCGAAATATTTCTTTCCGATTTCGGTATTGCAAAATCAACAGCCTTTACAGACGACGACGGCACCTGGCTGGTGGGTACTCCTGCGTATATGAGTCCCGAACAAGTTAAAGGAGAAACGGTTGATGGCCGCGCAGATATTTATGCGCTTGGCATTGTCTTGTATCGTTTATTGTCGGGTCAATTACCTTTTTCAAATGATTCAACCACCGCGCTGATTAATTCTCATGTAGACCTGCCCGTTCCCGATATTCGTTTGGTGAAGAGCAACATCCCAGCCGTCTGGCAGGAAGTGGTTGGCAAAGCCATGGCCAAAGATCCCAACGACCGCTATGCCACCGCCAGCGATTTTGCCCGCGACATCGGCGATGTCGTTTCAGGCAAATGGTATTTGAGAAAGCTCTAAAGGATTAAATCCCTCATACTCATCAAAGACCTTGTTGCCAAACAACAAGGTCTTCTTATTTTTATCTACAATCACCCACGGAGCACAAATGAATAAAGGAATTCTATACGGCATTGGCGCCTACTTCATTTGGGGATTTTTCCCCATCTATTGGAAATTTCTTCACCACGTCCCAGCCATTCAGTTGATTGGACACCGCATCATCTGGTCTTTTCTTTTTTTGATTGTAATTATTTTATTCACCAAACAATGGGCTGGGTTTCGCAGGACCATCAATGCAAAAGTAATTCGTATCTATGCGATCGCGGCGGTGCTGATCGGCATCAACTGGCTGATCTATGTTTGGGCTGTCAATGCCAGTTTTATCGTCGAGACCAGCCTTGGCTATTTTATTAATCCATTATTGAGCGTGCTGCTGGGTGTCATCTTTTTCAAGGAACGGCTGCGTACCGCACAGTGGGTGCCTGTGATTCTGGCCGCGCTCGGCGTGGCTTATCTTACCTATGTCTATGGGCGCCCGCCCTATATTGCGCTCTCCCTGGCATTTTCATTCGGCTTATACGGACTCGTCAAAAAGATTTCACCGCTCGGCTCACTATATGGGCTGACCATTGAAACAGGCATTCTCTTCATCCCCGCGCTTGGTTATTTATTATTTGTTGAAAGCGCCCACATTGCCGCATTTTCTCACACAGGTCTGCCCTCAGACCTGCTCATGGTTGGCGCAGGTCTCGTCACCACGATTCCCTTGCTCATGTTCGCATCTGCGGTGCGCTCCATTCCACTCTGGGTTGTAGGCTTGCTTCAATATATTACGCCAACACTTCAATTTCTGATCGGTATTTTTATTTACAAAGAACCCTTCAGTCACAACCAATTGATCGGCTTCGGAATTGTTTGGGCTGCCCTGATTGTTTTTCTCACTGAAAACTATCTCGCCAGCCGCACACCAATTGAGCCGCTTCCAGAAATGGGAGAAGGCTAAACCGTTTCTTTTGAATAAATCCGAGTTAATGGAATATTCTACGCCCAAATAAGTGACAATTCTACAGGCAGATATTCAGACTGAATCAACGCATCTTCCCGCGCTGATAACTGCTCATCGTTTCGATGAATTTCCCACGCTTGTTGTTTTTTACTGATACATCGAATATATACAGGCAAGAGATATAAAAATAAACGGTTCACTGCTATGTAATTCCTTTTTCTTTTCCCCGCCACGCAGCCCGTGACCAAACTCCCGAATTTGGATGACATATGTCAACAATTTATTTTAATTCAGCTACTATGGATTTGAATTCGTTATAATAGGAAAAACACTCAAGGAGTAAAAAATGAATTTTGCAATGTGGAAGAAGGCGTTAAATGTAATTCCCGAAGTATCGAAAGAAGAGTGGGATGGATTGGATGTGATCTCGAGATGGTTGATTTCCACCCGTGCGGCGGTTCTCATTATGACCTTCATTTCCGCTGCGCTCGCGGGGCTTTTTGCCTGGCGTGATGGTTCGTTTAGCTTCATCCCGTGGATCGCGCTTGTCTTTGGCCTCATCATGGCACACGCCAGCAATAACATCTTCAACGATTACACCGACTTTGTGCGCGGCGTGGATAAGGACAATTACTACCGCACCCTATACGGCGTACAGCCCATCGCAGACGGATTGATGACCAAACGCGAACATTTGACCTATTTCGCGGTGACTGGCTTCCTTGCAGTTGCGGCGGGACTATACCTGATTTTTATCAACGCCAACGACCCGATCATTTGGATTTTGCTGGCTTCAGGCGCATTCTTTGTATTGTTCTACACCTGGCCGCTCAAAGGGCTTGGACTTGGCGAAATCGCCGTACTCGTAGTTTGGGGCCCACTCATGATCGGCGGCGGATATTACGTGCTGACCCATCAATGGAACTGGTCGGTTGCGATTGCCAGCCTGCCGTATGTATTGGGCGTCACCACGGTTATCTTTGGCAAGCATATTGATAAGATCAGCGTGGATACAGCCAAGAAGATTCATACGCTGCCTGTCGTGATTGGTGAAAAAGCAGCGCGCTATGCTGTGATCGCCATGATGGTATTACCATATCTTTTTACAGCGTATCTCATTGCAACGAAATTTTTCACTCCTGTCATGTTAATGGTCTTGTTTGCCATTCCTGCGTTACGTGAAAGCCTTCCTCCCTTGATGAAACCCAAACCTGAAACCCGCCCCGAAGGCTTCCCCGATGGGCAGGGCGGCTGGCCGCTTTACTTCGCGCCGATTGCATTCCGCAATAACCGCTCGTTTGGCTCGCTCTTTATGCTCGGACTGTTGATCGATGTGGCGCTAAGAATTTTCCTGCCAGCCTTCTGGCGCTAAGTTTTTGCTTTTATTTCTCTACTACATTTTCAAAAACCAGCAATAGTTTCGTGAATTACTTGACCGCAGACCGCTGTCGGTGGTCAAGTGTGTGAAAACCATAGTTTGTAGGGTAGAGAATTTTTTATAAAAGCCCCGAAAGATACTAAATCTTTCGGGGCTTTTCCTTAATCAGACAAAAGTACTCAATTTCACAAAAGAGTTGTATAATCCCAAACGTTCGTTTATTGGAGCGGCATTTACCGCAATTTACAAACTTATTTTATGCAGTTCGAGAGAATTTCGTGCGGATATTTTGGGAGAGATAATAAATATTTCTTCATGCCATTTAGCGTAAAAGCTTTTTAATTGCAAAAGGTAAGGACCTAATACTCAAGGAGAGAGAGTATGCACATAAACTTTGCCATGTGGCGCAAGGCCTCATGGGAACTTATTAAAATGGATGACAAAAAAGAGTGGGATGCCCTCGATGTTGTCTCCAAGTGGCTGATCGCCACCCGTTCCGCTGTGACCGCTGTCACCGTTTATTCCTGCATTATTGCGGGAGCCCTCGCCTGGCGTGATGGATATTTTGCCTGGCTGCCGTGGATCATCCTGACCATCGGTTTGTTCATTGCGCATGGCACAAATAACCTGCTCAATGATTACACCGATTTCTCGCGCGGCGTGGATAATGATAACTACTTCCGCACGCAATATGGCGTACATCCACTCGTGCAGAAATTCTGGACGAAGAATATTCAGATTCAATGGTTTCTTGTCAGCGGCCTGCTGGCTACACTTTCAGGTGTGTTCGCATTGTTTTACACGAGCTTTAATCCATACATTATCGGATTGTTCGCCTTAGGCGCGCTCGTTTTGCTTTTCTATACCTGGCCTTTTAAATATTGGGGGATTGGTGAATTATCCATTTTCTTAATTTGGGGACCGATCATGATCTCGGGCGTATATATTGCGCTCGTCCTCGGCAATGGCGGCGATATTTCCAACGTCTTCAAAGTTGCGCTCGCGGGCGTTCCGTTTGGTTTGAGCGTTGCCAGCATCAACATCGGCAAGCACATTGATAAGATGGTCGACGACAAGAAGAAGGGCGTAGGCACTTTCCCTGTGCGTGTGGGTCAAACTGTTGCGCGCTATGTGGATATCTTTTCCATTGTTGCGGCGTATGGCGTCATTATCTATCTTGTCGCCACAGGTTATTTTTCCACCTTCATGCTGCTCGTCGTCTTCGCTGCACCGCGCGCCATGTATGCCATCTTCGCACTGTCCAAGCCGCGCCCGGATGGCGCCCCGAAAGGCTTTGAAGCCTTCTGGCCCACCTGGTTCTCTGGCTTCTGTTTCTATCACAACCGCATGTTCGGCGGACTTTTCATCATTGGTATTTTGCTTGATACAGTCGCCCGTAAATTCGCAACATCTTTACCGATCCATATTAATATGCTCGGTGCAATCGCCATCGCGGTTGGGTTGATCTACGCAGCAGTGCAAATGCAAATAGCGAAAGTGAAAAAGGCACAAGTTTAATTTGTAAAATGTAAAAAGTGAGAAGTAAAAGGTCCTCGGTAATCGGGGACTTTTTACTTCTCACTCCTCACTTATTACTATGTCTGCAACTTCCAGCCACTCTTCCTTCCCCTCTAAAACCCCAAACGCAATCTTGCCCTCGGGCGTAAATGCCGCATATTGATTATCGATCCAAAGGATGACTCCCAACGGCGGATTTGGACTCACCGCCGACTCAAACACGAGTGCATCATCCACATAAAATAGCACGCGTGTCTGACTCCACTCGAGCCTGTATGCGTGCCATTGAGTAACATCCACCCTGAGAGCGACTCCGTCTTCTTTAATGACTTTGCTTATTATTTTTCTGGCTGTCTCGCGTGAGAAAGGCAATATTATCCCCGCAAGAATCAACCATGGATGAAATTTTGGCGAACGAAATGTTTGCGCTAAAAATCCTTGAGCGGGCTTGTCATTTGTAAAGGATAGATAATTTTGCGCTGATGCTGAAAAAAACCAAACCGCATTTGGCAATGCAGGCAATCGAAACGGACTCCCGCCGAAGCCAAGTGACAATCCAAATGGATCATTCCATAGCCCGAAGCCCCATGTCCCGGCGATGGAGTTGCTTGAAGTTTTTGCGCGCAGGCTGAGGCTTAAAGTCTGATGCGGAAACTGATGCCGCGCGAGTTGGGAATAGTCGTCAAGCTGAGCATCCCGATAGCCGGAAGAATCTCCTTCCTGTATTCCCAATCTCCAACTGTTTTTTAGTTTTTCAACTTTCGCATTTTTTGTAGCTCTTTCATTCATCATTCATCATTGCCTATTCACCATCCAAATACCAAATAGAATTACTGCGCCGCCCAAAATAGAAACGAGCGTAATTTGTTCATTTAAAATAACGGCGGCGACCACCATGCTCGTCAGCGGTTCGACAAAAAGGAACGCGCCAGTTTGCGCGGCTGGCAGTTGACTGAGTGCGTCGAACCAGGCGATATAAGCCAGACCCGTGGTGAAGATGCCGAGAAAGATCATCGCCGTCCAGCCGCGTGCGTCGAGCAATGGGATTTCTGTATAGCTCTTGTTTGCCAGAAACGCCATAGAGGTGAATAGCCAGCCGATGGTCATGACCCAAAACGTCATGCGCGTGGACGGATGATTCTTTAATCCGTGCCGCGAGATGATAGAGAAGACCGCCCAATTAACCGAACTGATGAGAATTAGATAATCACCATAAGTACCGAACTTGCCGCCACGAATGGATGAAATATCGCCCTTGCTAACCACTGCAAGCACGCCGAGCATGGCAAGCACAATGCCCAAGGATTGGATGAGGTTTAGTTTTTCTTTTAGAATGAACCAGCCCAATATGGCAATGAAGGCGGGCGATGTGGAGACGATCCACGCGGTGGTTGTGGCCTGCGCGGTTTGCAACCCATTGGATTGCAGCCATTGATGAAACGTGATTCCTAAAAAGCCGAGTAATGCAAAATACCACCACTCGCTGCCTTTGGGAAATGCGAATTGTTTACGAATGATAACGGCAGCTAAAATAATTGGAATGCCCATTGCAAACCGCAGCCAGACTACTGCGATGGGGGAGATTTCTCCGACAGCAATTTTTGTGGCAATAAACGACGCGCCCCACACGATGACCGCAAACAGGGCTTCAAGAAAGGGAAGTAGTTTTGTTTTGTGCATAGTGTCCTTTACGGCATAAGATGGCTGATTATAAGACCTCCTGAATTATTCCTTGACAAGTATCTGTATCGTGCTATTATTCACAATACAGACCTTTATTGTCATATTCAGAGGTGAAACATGTCCACCAATATTATCCTGCTCAACCCCGCTCGTCATTTTATTGCAAATGAATCAGGCCTTGGCTATCTCACACCTCTTGGATTGATTCTGCTTGGCGGCCCATTGATTGACATGGGTTATAACGTCAAATTAATTGATCAGGATCTCAATCACTGGTCTTTCGAAAAGTTGATGCAAGAGATCGCGTTCTTTCAAGCCGATTATATTTTATTGGGTCATTCTGGTTCTACTGCTTCACATCCAGTGGCTGTTAAAACGGTGAAGGCAATACGAAAGTCGTTTCCAAATATTTGTATTATTTATGGCGGCGTATATCCCTCGTATGCGTTTGAAGAAATTATGCAGCAGACTCCCGAAATTGATGTTATTGTCCGCGGAGAAGGGGAGCAGACCGTCGTTGAGTTGATCAACGCTTTGGAAAATCAATCCGACCTATCCTTTGTAAATGGGATCATCTGGCGCAGAAACCATGAGATTATCATCAATCATCCACGCTCGCCCATCCAAAACCTGGACTTGTATCGCCCCGCCTGGGAATTGGTGAACTGGTCACAGTATCAAATGTTTGGCTTTGATCCTGCAGCAGGTTTGCAGTTCAGCCGTGGTTGTACGCTGACCTGCAGTTATTGTGGTCAGTGGTTGTTTTGGAAGAAGTGGCGGCATCGCAGTGTGGAGAATGTCGTTGAACAAATGAAAGTATTATCTCGAGATTTTGGCGTAAAGCTCATCTGGTTTGCAGATGAGAACTTCGCCGCAGACCGAGGGATGGCAAAAAAACTTTTGCAACTCATCATCAATGCCAATCTTGGCCTCTCCATCAATCTGAATATGACCGCCGCCGACGTTGTCCGCGATGCTGATCTGCTTCCGCTTTATAAAGCCGCGGGCGTGGATTACATTGTTATGGGCGTGGAATCTTTGAAGGATGCAGTTGTTGCGAATGTGCGTAAGAACAACCCATTCGTCATTTCAAAGGAGGCTGTTCGGCTTTTACGTGATAATAACATTATCAGCTTAACAAATATCATTTATGGACTGGAAGAGGAAAGTCCGAAAACGCTCTGGGAAAAATTTAAAGGCATGCTCGAATTGGATTCAGATATTCTCAATGCCATGTATCTCACTCCGCATTTCTGGACATCTGAAGGCAGAGCTACCAGTGCGGACCAGATCATACAGGCAGACCTGTCCAAATGGTCGTACCGGAATCAGGTTATTGCCACAAAAAAGCTCGATCCGTTTTTTCTTTTCCTTGGTGTTAAATTAACTGAGACCTTGTTTCATTTGCGTCCGAAAGCCTTGAGAAGATTAGTCTTTGGAAAAGATGAGAGATATCTAAAGATCATGCGCGCGTCCATGTTGACAGGGATCCGTGTAGTGCTTGCTGAAATCTTTGAATTCTTTTTCCAAACTCAATTTATTTTGGCAGGAAGTTTGCGATCAATTCCCGGCACTAGAAGGATTGAAATGCCCATTGCAAAATGAGGCCAGACTACTGCGATGGGGGAGATTTCTCCGACAACAATTTTTGTGGCAATAAACGACGCGCCCCACACGATGACCGCGAATAGGGTTTCAAGAAAGGGAAGAGTTTTTTTCGGCATGAAGGTTTCCTTTGTGTCTAGATTATAAAACAAACGTGCGTGACCGCAGCCCATAGACCGCTGTCTTTCGAGACTTTGTGCCCTCATGCTTAACTTTACTTTTCATTTTGAACATTCCTCGTTACTTCTTTCCTCTTTCCTTTGCGGTTATAATTGCCCTTCGGAGGCAACACTTTATGGAAATTACCTGGTACGGACATTCCTGTTTTCGGCTCACGGAAAGAAATTTTATAACCGTGGTTACCGATCCTTATGACAATAAAGTTGTCGGCTATGATGCGCTAAAACTCAAGGCTGAGATCGTCACCATCAGCCATGATGCGCCTGGTCACAACAACAGTGATGCGGTCAAAGGCACAACACACGTGCTCACTGGCGCGGGCGAATATGAAATTGGCGGCGTGTTTATCACAGCAGTTCAGACAGATATTGGCCGCTCTGGGAAATCGAAAGAGAGAGTCCGCAATACTGTCTATGTATTTGATTACGACGGCATTACCGTGGCACACTTGGGCGATTTGCAGCAGATTCCCACCCAAAGCGAGATCGAATTGCTGGGCACTGTCAACGTGGTGCTTGTGCCCGTCGGAGGCGGTTCCAGCCTCAACGCCGCGAAAGCCGCGGAAGTTGTCAGCATGTTGGAGCCTAATCTCGTCATCCCCATGCACTATGCCACACCCGATGCGAAAATCAAATTGGATGACTATAATAAATTTATCAAAGAAATGGGGCTAAGCAAACAGGACGCGCAGCCTTCTCTCAAGGTCACACGTACCAGCCTGCCTTCAGAAACACATGTTGTTGTTTTGGATTATCAAAAAGGTTAATCTGCCATGTCGGTAAAAGTAATTATGACCTGGGATATCGCCGCCGAGCGCGATCAGGAATATTTTGAATTTGTGATTGGTGAATTTGTACCGGGCGTGCAAAGACTTGGCTTGCAGCCTGCCGAAGCCTGGGCAACTATTTATGGTTCCTATCCGCAAATTCAAGTAGGTCTGCTCGCTTCAGATTTACCCCAGGCACGCCGCATTCTTGCCTCGACAGATTGGGCGCTCTTACAGGAACGTCTCTTTGGCTACGTAAAAAACTATTCACATAAGATCGTCCCCGTTCGCACTGGATTTCAATTTTAGGTCTCGATACGGCGGCGATGGTTGAGTAGGACGAAGTCTGTATCGAAACCCGCCGCCTACTCGACCACCATCTAATAAACAATGCAAAATAAATTCCGTAAACTTTGGCCGTGGTTTTTCTTTGCCACGGCCTTCGAGTCTCTACTCGCCATTCTCCTGCTTTTGCTCGTCCCATCTGAAAGCGGATTATCCCTTGCGCGCCTCAGCTTGCTTGCAATGCTGAGCCTTTTCTTTTTCATAGGAATATATCTGGGACGCGAAGCCGTCCGCCGCGAAACCTCCCGCTTCAAATTTGACGAAGCCGCCCGCACACCTTTCATTCTCTTCGCAGCGCTTCTTACTTTAATCTCAAGCCTGATCCTGTTTCTTTTACGTTATCTCAACCCAGAGAGACTCCTGCCATATTACGAACGCTCGAGCCCATTGCTTTGGTATCTGCTCCTGATCGGGATTCAATCCGTTGTTTTTCTGCTCCTCGTAAAAAATGGATTTTATCCGCAGGAAATCTCAAAGCGTAAACCAGTGTATTTCTCCGCGCTGATTGCCTTTGGCTTTCTGTTCGCAATTTTCCTTTTTGTCACCATCACCAAACTCGGTATCACAGCAGATACAGCCTATTGGGGCGAACCCGGCCCAGCCATGATCGGCTGGCAATTTGGTATTTCGATTCTCACAGGATTCGCTGTCCTTCTTTATTCATCTCATTCTTCATTCAAACTTCCGTACTCTGTGTTGATATACCTCACCGCCTGCATTCTCTGGCTCAGCGTCCCAGTGGATGTTTTGAAAAACAGCTTCTACGCGCCGATTACTCTGCCCACGAACATGACACTCCCATATTCCGATGCGGGTTTTTATGATTATCTCTCCCAAAGCCTGCTGATTGGCACAAATTATCTTGGCGGCATTCCACCTCGACCGTTCTACGTGCTTTTCCTTGCCATTCTGCATTTCTTCTTTGGACAAAATTATCCCGCCATCATCACCGCGCAGACTTTAGTCCTGGCGCTTTTTCCTGTCGCACTATATTTTCTCGCGAAGAAATTACACTCTCCCGCCGCAGGAGTGACCGTGGCCTTGTTCGCCATCTTCCGCGAGTTGGTCAGCTTATGGATTTCATCCAATACCCGCGTGGCAAACTCTAAAATACTCACCACCGATTTTTCGACCGCAATGGCATTGGCGATTGCGTGCCTTGTCTTTATCTGGTGGCTTGAACGGCGTGACGTAAAATCCACATTGGCGGCCGGTGGATTTTTTGGTCTGGTGTTGCTCTTCCGTACCCAATCCCTGCTGGTTTTGCCGCTTGTCTTTGTTCTCGCCTGGTTTGTATATCAACGAAAAATAAAAGATTGGCTCATCGCAGGTGTGATCTTCGCCGCCGCCATGACATTAACCGTCCTGCCGTGGCTGACGCATAACTACACGGTCATAGGTCAATTCTCGTTTGACGACCCGCGCCAGACGGCGATTATCTATAGCCAGTATTCCTTTACAGGGAATTTGGATATCAGTCAGTTTGACCCGGCAAAACAAAGTGTGGGGCAGCGCATTGTTTCATTCTCACTTGAAAATCCAGCCTATGTTGCCGGCTTTATCACAACGCACATTTTAAATACCGAGATCGGCGGCCTGCTCACGCTCCCGCTCATTGAGAAATTTGACGGCCTATCTGCCCCTGTTAACTTATATTGGGTCACATGGGATGGAACTCTCGCATGGTACAACTTTGCGCTGCTCCTCATCTACCTGGCAATCATCGCCGTGGGATTTGGTGCAGCTTGGCGGCGCACAGGCTGGATCGGTGTACTGCCGCTCGCAGTAAATCTAGGATACACACTCGCCAACGGCATCTCTCGCTTTTCCAGTTGGCGCTACAACCTGCCCGTAGACTGGATCATTTATTTTTATTTTGCGATCGGCATCATCGAAATTCTAGGCGGCCTCACACTTCTTTTTGGCGCAAAAACTGAAAAAATATTCCCGCAAAATATTCAGCCACAGACAAAATCCATTACGCTCCAGGATTTTCGTCCGCAATATGGTTTTATCATTTTGGCGTTCATGGTTACCGGTGCGCTTCCGTGGCTCGCAAAGGGAATAGCGCAGCCTCGTTACACCGCTTCGCAGAGTGACTTGATCGTAAAACTGGAATCAAGCGGCTATGACAATAAAGAGATGCAAACTTTTCTTGCACAACCACAGGCCGTACTCTTGGAAGGGCGTTTGTTATATCCGCGCTTGTATCATAAGGGTGACGGCATGGCTTCGGCCAATCCCTGGCCCGCCTATCAGATCAGAGACTTTTCACGCATTGGTTCCATTCTACTCAACGATAAACGCAGCGATTTAATCTTCCTCACAAAAGAACCGTTGGATTTCCCGCAAGGCGCTGATGCAATTATTCTTGCCTGCCAAAGTGACGGCTATCTCGAAGTGCGCATCATCAATTTTGGAAACAAAACATTTCAGAGCGCGCCCCTCTCTCAACCCTGCCCCAATTACTAATTACCAATGCCTTCTCTCTCCCGTCTGCTCCTCACTTGGTATCGCCAACACGGGCGAAAATCCATGCCATGGCGTGACCATCCCGACTCATATGCGGTCTGGGTTTCAGAGATCATGCTTCAACAAACGCGCGTGGAAACCGTCATTCCCTATTTTGAAAAATGGATGAATTTATTTCCTGATGCAAATGCATTGGCTAATGCTTCAGAGCAGGATGTCTTAAACGCCTGGGAGGGACTTGGCTATTACAGCCGTGCCCGCAATTTGCATAAAGCCGCCAAAATTATCGCATCAAACTTTAACGGGCAGCTGCCTCGTGATCTGACAGAGTTACGCAGTCTGCCAGGGATTGGCCGCTACACCGTTGGCGCAATTGCATCCATGGCATTCGGCATGGATGAGCCCACTGTAGACGGCAACCTGCGCCGTGTCTTTTCCCGCCTGTTTGATGTGGACGTATTCGCTGATTCGCCCGCTGGTGAAAAAATAATATGGGAATTGGCCGCACAACATTTACCCAAAGGACAAGCTGGCGATTACAACCAGGCGCTTATGGATTTGGGCGCGACCATTTGCCTCCCGAAGAATCCCCGCTGTTTGATTTGTCCGTTGATGGAGAATTGTCAGTCTCGTAAAAATGGCACACAGGAAGCACGACCCATCTTGAAGCCAAAGAAGACCTCTCCGCATTACATCCACGCGGCGGCTGTGGTAAGTCGGGTTGGCAACCCGACCTATGTATTGCTGGCACAGCGCCCGTCTACAGGATTGCTGGGCGGGATGTGGGAATTTCCGAATGCCAGAGTCAACGCCGACCCTGCCAAAGAGCTGACGAAAGTTATTAACGCGGCATACACCTTGCAGGTTAAGAAAAAGGATGCGCTGGGTGTCATTCAACATGCATACACTCATTTCAAGGTCACAGTTCATGCCTTTCGCTGTGAGTCTGTTTCAGTCCCAAAAAATAAAAATCTAAAATGGGTGAAACTTACCGATCTGGAAGATTACCCCATGGGGAAAATTGATCGCCAGATTGCTAAAATAGTGCAGTCGTAAAACAAAAAGAGAACGATTTCTCGTTCTCTTTTTACTTATTACTTTTTACTTGCTCTTTTTTTATGCCTTACTCAATGTGACAAATACCATCGGCCTGCGTTTTGTTTCCTGATGCAGGTAACTTTTGATGGCATTGATAATGTCTTTCTCGCTGCTCATCCCGCCGCCGTTGACAGCTTGCATCACACGCTTGCGGACCTCGGGTAACAGTGTTTCTGCTTCTTCAGGAGATACAAACCCACGGGTGAGGATTTCGGGATCGTGGAGTAATTTGCCTGAGTGTTTATCCAAACTTATATCGATCAACAGAATGCCGTTGCGCGCCAGTTGACCGCGTTCCTTCATAATGTCGTGGTCAACATCACCGATTGAATCGCCGTCAACGAATACATATCCGCCGGGGATGCGTTCGCCGAGCATGATCTTGTTGCCGATCAATTCAACAACCTGTCCGTTTTCCACCACGATGATATTGTCTTCTTCAACGCCTACTTCTTTTGCAAGCTGGGCATGGCGTCTCAATTGACGTAATTCACCGTGAATAGGCATGAAATGCTTTGGGCGCACAAGATTAATGAGTAGTTTTTGCTCTTCCTGTGCCGCGTGACCTGAAACATGGATCGGCGCGATCCCATCATGAATCACTGTCGCGCCGCGACGTAATAAACGATTAATGGTCTTGCTGATCGTCTCTTCGTTGCCAGGGATGGGGTGTGAAGAAAGCACAACCGTATCGCCGCTCTTGAGATCAAATTGACGATTTGTACCCGCCGAAAGCCTGCCAACAATGGAAGATGGTTCGCCTTGCGAGCCGGTACACATGATGACTACTTTGTGATCCTGCATGTTTAGGGCTTGTTCAATCGGCACAATGACATCATCTGAGATTTCCAAATATTTCATCTTGCGCGCGATTTTTACATTATCCACCATGCTGGGACCGGCCAGCGCCATTTTGCGTCCGCTTTTGACAGCGGCATCTGCAACTTGCTGGACGCGCGAAATAAGGGAGGCAAAAGTCGCCACAATAATACGGCCTTTGGCCTCTGCAAATACCTTGTCAAATGCGGGACCAATAATTTTTTCAGAGGGAGTCCAGCCTGGGCGTTCGGCATTGGTTGAATCGGAGAGCAATAAATCCACACCGCGCGCGGCGAATTCTGCAAGTTTTCCAAAATCTGTCGGCCAGTTATCCACGGGGGTATGATCAAATTTGAAATCGCTCATGTGTACCACCAGCCCGGCCGGGGTGGTGATTCCAAGCGCTACTGCATCAGGGATGGAATGACTCACATGGAAATATTCCACTTTGAACTGCCCAATATTGGAAGACTCTCCAGCTTGAATGGTTTTGAAATGTGCCTTGTGCTGTGAATTGTTCCTGGACAATTTGCCTTCGATCAACCCACGGGTGAGTGGGGTGGCGTAAATCGGCACATTGATCTCTTCGATAAAGTGCTGAATCGCGCCGATATGGTCTTCATGACCATGTGTAATGATCAGCCCGCGTACACGATCTGCCCGTTTTGTTAAATACTCAAAATCCGGGATGATGTAATCCACGCCAAGCATGTCATTATGTGGGAACATAATCCCTGCATCGACAACGATGATTTCGCCCCCATATTCATAGGCCATCATATTCTTGCCCACTTCGCCCAGGCCCCCGAGCGGGATAATTCTTAACTTGTTTTTCTTACTCATGTTTTTTTTGTTTTCCTTTTTAAATTTAAATTAAATAATGATTGTACATACTAAACCGCCATGGGCGGGTAAGGTCAATTTTGTAGAGTACGAAGATTTCTTAAACGAGCTCGACATAAAAAAAGACCCCTGCCGACTTGTTCGCGAGGGGAAGTTTGGTGCCACATTGCGATTGTTCTAAAAACAAACTGCCGATGTATACGACAGTGAAAGTCAACTAATTAAGATGAGTATAGCAGGGCGGGAATGATTTGTCAAAGCGGATATGACGCATCACGCCGCCCTGCGGCCTGTTTCTGTGTAAATTATTTTTTCCTGCTCTGACGTTTTTGCCGTTCAAGCATAATGTCAAATTGTAATTGCTTCTCGCGTATGATCTTCTGAATGCGGCTGCGGTCTTTTTCTTCGTAGGTTGTCAGCAGCCTTTCCTTGAGCGCCGCAATTTCATTCAATAGGTCAACCTCTGCGGAAACGATGCCCGCATTTTTTAACATCGAATAGGCCATCCGCAGATCTTCGGGTGTCTCAAAATACGCCCTCAAATCGATCAGCTGACCTTTGCCTTTCAGGTTATCGAAATCTCCGCGCTCCTGAGCCTCACGGATAATAGCTTCCACTGCTTTTTCAAGACTCATGATTTTCTCCATTTCCCCCATTTTATTATAAAAATTGACAATCTGCCTCAACTCTTGTACACTTCCTAAATGGACATAGACCTCGACCTATACCGACATGAAATCCGAGTCTCCTCTGACCCGCTTGTGCGCCTCTCGGCTGTTGATATTTCGCCCGAGCGCCCCGAGCGGACTTTTGTTTTCATCCATGGTTTCGGCGGGCAGGCCATGCAGTGGCAATATCAACTGCATAAATTTGCCTTGAAGAATCGTGTCATTGCATTAGACATGCGCGGACATGGCCTCTCCGACAAGCCATCCACTGGCTACGACATGCCCCGCATCCAACTGGACCTGGAAATTGCCCTCAATCTATTGAAAGTATCCACGCCGATAGTTTTGGTAGGGCATTCCTTCGGCGGCGCCATCGCCACCGATTTTGCAGTTAATCATCCCGAGCGTGTTGCGCGCTTGATTCTGATTGCAACTGCTGGCGAGTTCAGATTTAATCCGCTGCTTAAATTTGGATTGAATCTTCCCACCTGGTCATTGCGTTTGATTGAACCATTTACAAGAAAGTGGCTCTCGGGTCCGCCGCATGCGCTGAAACCTTTTTATCTTGATAATCTATCTCAATGGGTAGGTTGGGATAAATTTTCCAAGCTGAATATGCCCACACTCGTTATTCGTGGACATCGCGATGCCCTCTTTGAAGGACCACTCTTCGAGAAGGTGGCAGGATCCATCATCGGCGCGGATGAAGAAGATATCGGCGCATCAGGTCACATGGTCATGTTGGAGCGCCGCGAAGCGGTCAATCGAGCGATTACCCGTTTCCTGGGCGGCGAATCCAAAAAATCATGGCGCGATGATTCATTCAAAGCGATCAAGCCCAAGCGTGATGAGTTGGCGCTGGAACGTCCGTGGTTGAAACATTATGAAGAAGGCGTGCCGTATACAATCGGTATTCCGCGCATTCCTTTGCATCATCTTTTGCGCTCAGCGGTGCGCCGCTACCCGAATCGCGTTGCGATTTATTTTGAAGGTACGCGCCTTTCATATCGCAGATTGAATCACGAAGCCAATCGATTCGCCAACGCATTGAACGCGCTGGGCATCGGCAAAGGCGCGCGTGTGGTTTTGTATTTACCAAATATTCCGCAGGCGGTGATCGCTTTTTATGGTGTCATCAAAGCCGGCGCGGTGGCGGTCTTCACGCCGCCCATGACCGATGCCGAGGAATTAACGCGTCAGGTAAAACTTGTAGATGCGCGCGCGCTGGTTACATTAAATCTCTGGGCAGGCATGGCGGGGCAGGTACAAAAAAATAGCGGCTTGCCCTTGCTGGTGTTAACCGATGCGGGTGAGTATCTTTCACTGCCCAAGCGTCTCATTTCACGCTGGCGCAATCGTGGATTAAATGTGCCAGGCGCAATGCATTTCCGCCGTTGGATATCGGGGCAGAGTGATCAATCTCCGCTGGCTGAAGTTATTCCTGAAGATATGGCTGTGATTCAATTTACGGGCGGCACAACAGGCGAGGCAAAAGGTGTGATGCTTTCTCATCGTAATCTGGTGGCGAACGCATTACAGACACGCCACTGGCTGCCCAAAGCGGATGAAGGCAAAGAGCGCTTCCTGTGCGCCATTCCTTTCTCGCATAGTTATGGGCTGACAACTTCATTGAATGTGCCTGTTTCTCTTGGCGCATCGTTGATTCTGAAACCGCAATTTCAAATCAAGGATATTCTTAAGACGATCAAAAGATACAAGCCGACTATTTTTACTGGTGTGCCGAATATGTATAACGCCATCAGCAACTTCCGTGGCGTGCGTAAGTATGGCATCCACTCGATCAAGGCTTGTATTAGCGGCTCTGCGCCTTTGCATGTGGAAGTGCAGGAATCATTTGAGAAACTCACCAAAGGCAAACTCGTGGAAGGCTATGGGTTGACCGAAGCCTCGCCTGTGACACATGCGAATCCGCTTAATGGCAATCGCAAGGTCGGCACAATTGGCATTCCGCTTCCATCTACACAAGCCGCAATTGTTGACCTTGCCCGTGGGCGCAAGGAAGTGGAAGTTGGACAGATCGGCGAATTGGCGATTCGCGGCCCGCAGGTGATGATGGGTTATTGGAAAGATGAAGAAGCCACGCGGGCGGTACTCATGGAAGATGGCTGGCTGCTGACTGGCGACGTGGCGCAAATGGACGAAGACGGTTATTTTCGCATCATCGCCCGCAAAGCTGATATGTGGTATCCCGAGAAACCCGGCAAGCCTGCCTTCCCGCGTGATGTGGAAGAAGTGATCTATGAGATTCCACAGGTCAAAGAGGTGGTGGTGGTGGCTGTAGCTGGACATCCCTTTGCGTTTGTCATTGCCGGCCGTGAACGCCCCACACCCGATGCGGTCATCGCCTATTGCAAACGCCGCCTGCCTCCGCAGTTGATTCCGCGCTTCGTAATTTTCATGGATGATTTCCCACGCACATTTATAGGAAAAGTTTTAAGAAGAGAGTTGGCAAAACGCTATGGAAAACAAATCGCAGGGGAATAGTAAGGCAATGATGAAGGATAAATAATGAAGGATGAAGTAATAACAAAAGACGGGGTTCTTGAAAACAATTACGCGCAGCGTGTAAATTATGTGAAACAGGGCAGTGGCGCGCCAGTCATCCTTGTTCATGGATTGGCGGCTTCCCTGCATGATTGGGATGATCTTTTGCCGGAACTTTCTGCTTCAGGCTATGCAGGGTATGCGCTTGATCTGCTTGGTCACGGTGAAAGTTATAAACCGCTGCGCCGCTCTGACTATACAGTTGAAAATGTATTTGACCATTTTTCAACCTGGATCGATTCGCTTCAAATCACTGAGCCAATGACTCTTATTGGGCATTCGCTTGGAGGCGGACTGGCGTTAATGTATGCGCTGCGTTATCCTGAGCGTGTGAATGCGCTAGTGTTGGTTAATCCATTTTATGATATCAAGCAATTATCGCCATTGATACAGCATCCTTTTTTGCGCCGATTGTTAGGCGCGCGCTTCATGGATCTGATGCCATACTGGCTCTTTCGAATTTTTGTGGATGTCACCAGTTTTAATATTTATATTGGTCAACGTGAAACACATAGTTTGCCTGAACATATCCGCTATCAAACTGCACTAGACTTTAAACGCGCCTCATCGCGGATTTACAATATTGTGCATACGCATCCCAACCTGACCTCGAACCTGCCACACATTCAACAGCCGACTCTGCTTCTGTGGGGTGGGCGTGACCAAACCCTTGCCCCGCAATCTTTTCCGCGACTTGGAAAATTACTCCCAAATATTATTAGTACACACAGCCTGCCTATTTGCGGACATGTTCCGCATCAATGTCATCCTGCGAAATTTAATCCGCATGTGATGAAGTTTTTGGAAGAATTAAGTTAATGCGATGTGCATGAGAATCATAAAGCGGGGGAATTTTGAAAATACAGAATCAGCTTGCAGTTAAGTGTGAAGCGGTCTTTTATCCAATTGGCTATTGACATTTTATGCGGGTATGGTTTTGCTTAAAAACCCTTAGCTTAAAAAATTGAATGCTTGTGGATTCATCGTGTAAAATCCCGAACATATTAGCCATATATACGGGGATGCAGTGCCGAGACGCCCATATATGGCTCTAACATTTGTTCTAATTTGGAGTAATTTTAATGCGTTGTCCGTATTGTAAACACCATGATTCCAAGGTGCTGGATACTTCTCACGATAGTCACGGTGGAATTCGCCGCCGGCGCGAGTGTTTGAAGTGCCGTCAGCGCTTTAGCAGCTATGAACGCCCGATTTTGGCGACGCCGCTGTTAATTAAGCAGGATGGCGCACGTGAGGAATTTGACCGTGAGAAATTGGCGCGTGGGATCCGTATTTCGTGCGCCAAACGGCCTGTTTCTGCGGCGGATATTGAGCGCATGATCGGGCAGGTGGAAACACAACTCCAAAAACTCGGCAAGGCCGAAGTTTCTTCGCGCATTGTGGGAGATTTGGTGATGGCAACTTTAAAGGAGACGGATCAAATCGCGTATATTCGTTATGCTATTGTGTATCTGGGTTTGGACGATTTACAGTCCATTCGTACAGAAATAGATCAGTTACTGGAAGATTAAATTTCAGGCGAAGGTGTTCTCCGTATTTGGCGGAAACCCACCTTTGCCTGTTTTGTTCAAATAACCAATTTAGAGGAGAGTATCAAATGGTTACAAAGTCTGCTGAATTAAAAGTTAAGAACGGCTTGCTGCCCACACCGCCCATGGCGAAGGGACTGCCGAAAGGCCAGTTGACCGATAATGCGCGTCAGGTGTTGATGAAACGCTACGTGCGCCGTGGTGACGATGGCAAGCCCGCCGAAAACGTGGAAGAAATGTTCTGGCGCGTGGCGTATCACGTGGCAAAAGTCGAAGAGCAGTGGGGCGCAGATGTTCAGAAGCGTACTGTTGAGTATTACCATTTATTGTCGAGCAAGAAGTTTTTCCCGAACTCTCCTACTTTTACTGGTGCCGGGACTCCTCTTGGTCAGCTTGCTGCGTGTTTTGTGCTCCCGATTACCGATGATATGGGACGTCACAGCGCGGGCATTTTCCAGACCTTGCGCGATGCCGCGCTGATTCAGCAGACAGGCGGCGGCAATGGCTTTTCATTTTCAAGATTGCGCCCAAAAGGCGCATTGGTGCAAACTTCTGCGGGACAGGCTACCGGCCCGGTTGGATTCTTGCGTGTGTATGATCATGCCTTCGGCGAGATTGCGCAGGGCGGAACCAGGCGCGGAGCCAATATGGCCGTGCTGCGTGTCGATCATCCAGATGTGGAAGATTTTATTACCTGCAAGATTAACGAGAATCAAATCACAAACTTTAATATTTCGGTGGGCATTACCGATGCGTTTATGCAGGCTGTCAAGAATAATGAAGAGTGGCCTTTGCGTTTCCCTGATATGAATGAGATGAAGCAAAAGGGATTCAGCGGAACATTGGAACAAGCCGAAACTGCTGGGATTACCATTCATACGTATAAGACCATCAACGCGCGTGAGTTGTTTAACAAGATTGTTAAGCAGGCCCATCATAATGGGGAGCCTGGTATGTTATTCCTCGATGCGGCCAATCGTGATAATCCTGTTCCGCATTTGTATCCGTTGGAGGCGACAAATCCTTGTGGCGAGCAATGGCTTGGACCCTATGAGAATTGCTGTTTGGGTTCCGTCAATCTCAATGAACATTGCGGACCCGATCACACTGTCGATTGGGAAACTTTGCGTCAGTCGGTTGTGACGGCCACCCGTTTCCTGGATGATGTTGTCGAAGCGAATGCGTATGTGCCGGCTGTGGCGCAGTTGAAGGAAGCCGCTCATCGTGCGCGTCGCATTGGTCTCGGTATTATGGGACTGGCCGACCTGATGTATCATGCGGGTGTGCGCTATGGCTCGAAGGAAGGTCAGGAGTTTGGCGCGCAGATCATGGAATTCGTGCGTTTCCATTCGATGAAGACCAGCGTGGAATTGGCCGAAGAGCGCGGACCTTTCCCTGCCATCGAAGGTTCGATCTACGATATGGACGATATGAAATGGCACGCGCCCAAACCGCTGATGAGCTATCAGAATAACTGGAACAGGCCCGAGCTTAAGTGGGATGCGATCGAGAGCGGTATCAAGAGTCATGGCATTCGTAATGCCGCGCAAACCACAGTCGCTCCAACAGGCACAATCGCCACAGTGGCTGGTTGTGAAGGCTATGGCTGTGAACCCGTCTTCGCGCTGGCCTATATCCGCCACGTCAACGATAACGGCAAAGATCTAAAACTCACCTATGCCAGCCCGCGTTTCGATGAGGCCTTGAAGAAACTTGGTCTCGGTGAAGAGAAGCGTCAGGAAATTGTGGAGCGCGTGATGAACGATGGCACCTGCCAGAACATCACTGAAATTCCGCAAGCCGTGCGCGATACGTTTGTGGTCTCGGCTGATATTTCGGCTGAAGAGCATGTCTTGATGCAAGGCGCGCTGCAGGCGTTTGTAGATAACTCGCTTTCGAAGACCGTCAACTTCCATGAGAACGCCACCGAAGAGGATGTTGCCAAGGCCTACATGATGGCCTGGGAACTCGGTTGTAAGGGGATTACGGTCTATGTGACCGGTTCACGCGATATTGTGGTGCTCGAAACCAAAGCCACCGCGGATAAGAAAGTAACGCCTCAGACTCAACTGGAAGCTGCTCCTGCTCAACAGACAGTTTCTACCATTTGGCATGAAACCAAGAAACCGCGCCCCAAGGCATTGACCGGCAAAACGTACACTACTGAAACGCCTGTGGGGAAGGCCTTCATCACCATCAATGAAAATGGCGGGACTCAGCCCTTCGAGGCTTTTGTCAACACGGCCAAGGCTGGCTCTGAAATTGCCGCAGTCTCCGAGGCCATCGGACGGCTGATCTCCTACATCCTGCGCCTTGCTTCGCCTGTTGCACCCGTAGATAGAATGCGCGAGATTATCGTGCAACTGATCGGCATCGGCGGCGGACGTTCGCTCGGCTTTGGCCCCAACCGTGTGCGCTCGTTACCCGATGGGATTGGTCAGGTGCTCGACCAATACCTGCGTGAGAAAGATGGCGTAGTGATCGAAGAAGTAAACACAAATGGCAACGGTCACCATAACGAAGCCCCCGGCGGCAAAATGAAGATCGGTGACATTTGCCCCGAGTGCGGCGAGGCGGCGGTTGTAAATGAAGAAGGCTGCCGCAAGTGCTATGCTTGTGGGTTCTCGGAATGTTAGCAGGTTTACCCTGAGCATGTCGAAGGGTTGAACGTTTGAAGGTTGAACGTTAAAGTGTTAAAAGTGACAGCCGCTTTTATTGCGGCTGTCACTTTCTTTTTATCCAGCCTCAGACCTGACAGGTTTTATCATGACCCGCCCCAACCATAACTTATGCGTGGACAATGTTTCTCGTTAATCACAGCTTTGTGGAAATCTGTCAGGTCTTTCATTATTTCTTGAATGGAATAAACCATACAGGCTGGGGACGATTATCTGGTTTCAATGGTATTTCGAGTCGTTTGGGATGGGCAAGATACCATTCAAAGTCGCCTGCGCCAAATTCAATGCCAATAGTTTTTCCAAAATCTCTTCATCGGACAAATCACTCTTCCAGCCATACGCTGCAAAGACAGCATTATCTAACCTTTTGTGGGCTAAATCCAGCCACGTGGGACGTTGGTTATATAAATTCGTCAGCGTGCGTTTTTTATCGGCTTTGGGTTGCACGTCACCCGAGGTCTGGCTATCACCCGAAGCGACAGTCACCTCGCGTAGCGCCCTGTGGGTAAAGGTGACTGTCACTTCGGGTATTGCCCTACTGATAAGTTTTATCATGGTCTTTATCAGTCAAAACTTATGCGCGGATAATAATTCGTGTTTATCGCGGTTCTGTCGAAACCCATCAAGTCTCAATCCAATACTTCGAGAGAAATTTCAACCAGCGTTGTTGCATCGTTGAATACATGTAACAGATTGCTAACCACAAATGTATTATGACTCAAAGCCTCTTTGTCTGGGGCGATCAGCTTGGGGCCAAGTACCACCTCATCACCGATGCTGGGGGGAGTGGCGTCGGTTTCAAACTCTGCAATTTCTTCATCGTCAATGATAAATCGAAATCTGTATCGCATTTAATGGAATTCCTTTGTGTTTTGTGAATGATGTGTAGCTTAACTCAATATAACATAGCCTTCCTTCCAAATCTACTCTTCCCAAAAGATAAAAAATGGCTGACGGTTAAGGTCAACGTGTAAAATAGGGAATATGATAGTCAATCAGGGCGATGTTTACTGGGTGCCGTTGGAAGCGGACATTACCCATCCGCATGTGGTGATTCAGGAGAATGTACTTAATCACAGCCGAGTTAACACCGTGATGCTCTGCGCGTTGACTACAAATATTAAGCGCGCAAATATGCCCGGCAATGTTCTGCTTGAAGCGGGTGAGGCTAATTTGCCAAAGCAAAGCATTGTGGTGGTTTCGCAAGTAGTGACTGTGGAGAAGGCGCAGTTAGGAGAATATATTGGGTCGTTGTCTAAACAGCGCATGGATCAAATTTTGGCAGGCATGCGCTTTGTCCAACGGCTGACAGGGCATCATGGCTGATTTATAAAATAACATAGAAAACGATCACTTTAGAATTTGGAGGTATCTATCCATGCAAAGTAAGGCAAAAGATGTAACCGCTTATTTGGAGGAAGTCCCTGCTGAGCGCAAGGCGGCGCTGATGGAAATCCGTAGGCACTGTTTCGCTGTTTTGAAAGGCTTTGAAGAATCGATGCTGTATGGAAGTCCTTGCTACCCGCGCAACGGTATAGTGGAAGTGGGTTTCGCCAGCCAGAAGCATTTCATTGGCTTGTACATCCTCCGCACCGATGTGATGAAATCTCATTTGGAGTTATTGAAGGTTAAAGGTATCAGTCTGGGCAAGGGCTGTATCCGTTATTCCAAGCCAGAGAAAATTGATTTCCGCATAGTGCAGAAGATGTTGAAATCCGTGGCAGAGTCTACTGGCGATGTTTGTTAATCACCTTGAGATTTTCCATCAGGATTACAATAGGGGAGGATTCAGGTGATCTGAATGGGTGCCGTTTTTTTATTGTTAAAAGGATGCATACACATGTTAAAACTAAATTCTGTCATGATCGGAACAAAGCAACTTAAGACGCTGTCAGCTTTTTACGAAAAGTTGATCGGCAGGCCCGCAGACAGGGTCGATGCTGAAAATGGTTTCCATGGCTGGCAGGTGGGAGATGCTTATATGTCGGTATTGGAGCATTCCGAAATGGGCGGCAGCGCCAAGGACCCCGGGCGTGTGATGTTTAATTTTGAAACCACACAGGTCAAGGAAGAGTTTGAGCGGATCAAAGCCATTGACGGCGCTACCGTGATTCGCGAACCTTCTGAAATGGGCAGCGGCTTGCTTGCGACCCTGGCCGACCCCGATGGAAATTACTTTCAATTGGTAAGCCCGATGTAGGCGGATATCTCAATCTCGCCTAAGAGAGTGGTTCTTAAGTAAGGTTTTATGAAAAGAAAAGAGCATCTACTACAGAGACCACGGAGTCTACACATTGTCCCGATGCTTTTTCGGGAGAGATTTTTATATGATTTTCCTTTGTGATCTCCGTGCTGGAAAGCCTATAAGAAATAGTCTCTGAATATCTTTGAAGTATGTTTGGAGAAAAAAAGGATATTAATATGCCAACCAGTATTGATCCCCAACCTGCTGAAAATGAGTTTGAATGCGCCAATTGCGGCGCCTACTTTCACTATGAGTTGACGCGCTGCCCGAAGTGCGGCGTGAACCTATATGAGCCGCAAGATGAAGTTGCCGACGGCACGAAAGATAAAATCCCGCCATTGGAAGGTTTGTTTGGACAGATCACTGATGCCTTTCATAAGCTTTTCAATAAGCCATACTCTGCCGAAGATATTTTTGGCGATGCGCTTGACGCATCCATTTTATATGACCATCTGCTTCAAAAAACTGGCGGTGACCGCGCCGTTGTGGACCGCCTGATTGAGTTCGAGCGGGCGAGTCTGCCCGCCGCCACGCGCAAAGCGTTGATTCAAAGTGCGAGTCAACGCTGGGAGCGGGATAATCCTGTCTAACGACTGTGCTTTCGCATCTGCTTAACCGCAGACCGCCGTCTGCGGTTAAGAACCTCATGAAAGCATGTTTGTTTTCTGTAAATGTACTGTAGCGAAATACTTAATATAAAACGTTCTGACATCTTTGAAAATGCCAGAACGTTTTATAGTTGTAGTGCAGATGATTTTTTATAACTTGCCGAACGCCACACCTTTATAATCCCAGCCGCAGGCGGTGACTGCCTCTTGAATTGGTTTCTTAATCTCATTTGTGTTGAAGCGATAATTGTAGACTACGCCCGGCTTCAACTCTTCAGTAAAGGCATAGGCCGCGCCGAATTCCACCGAGGTCATTTGACCTTGAAATTTGGAGACCGCGATCGAAAGTGACGGAACGCCTGCTCTCCATGAAACTGTAAATTCCTCGTCTTTGCCGCGCACCTGATTTTTGGCCGCGTCAAATTTTATGTAGATGCGGAAGACTTTCGTTAGATTCGCTTTTGCAAAAAGCTCATACCATTTTGCATCCACGATCTTCCATTCGGCGATCAAGTCCACATTTTGGGCGGCGCCGTCAATGATCTGGTAGGGAGCCGAGTCACGGTTGAGTGTTAATAAACGCTGGCGCACTTCGTCTACAGAAAGTACGGGTGTATTCTTGTCAGTTTTTTTACCAAAGCCAAAGAGTCCCATTTTATTTTTCCTTTTTATTCCATATTCTTTTTCATTACACGTTTCAATGCCGCTTTGTAAATTTCGGTTAATTTACCGCTCATGGCGTGGGCTTCAGGGTTGCTATCGCCCTGAGATTCTATCTGTGTGATCAATCCGCTCAGCGTATCTACAAATTGCTGATTAATCACGGCTTCATTTTCGCCGAGCATTTGGTCAAGTGTTGCTTCATCTGGTGTTTGCAGTAATTGTTCGATGAACGCGAATTCTGGCGGGGGAGCGCTGGCCGTTTGCAGTACCTGTACCATCTTTTGCAGTTTGCCCATGCGTGTGTAATCATTCGCTTCGGAAGCTCTTTGCAATAACTGATTCACAACTTCTGCGGCATCCTGTGTGAAGCCTTCGATATTTTCCTGTGTGGCTTTTTCCACATCTTCCTGCTTGAGAATATTTTCAACGAAATCCTGAGCCTGCTTAAAGCGTGCTTCAAGTTGTTTATCCACTTCAGCGACAAAGCCCAATAATTTTTCGCGGATCGATTCGAGTCTGGCTTTTTCCTCGGTCTCCGCTTTCTCGATTTTCTCGCTCAAATTTTGGAAGAAGACATAATCCATGCCGCCGCGTGCCAATGAAACATACGCGCGGATGCGGGCATCGCTCTTGGCTTCGATGACGAAATCCAACAGGAGTTCACGCGTCAGACTTTGCCCCGCATCTTGCAGGACTTTTGTAGCGGCTTCCACTTCTCCGACAGATTCTTTTAGCTGACGGCCAAAAGCCGTTTCTTCCAGTAATTGTTTTTGCAATTCGATCAAAGCGCGCGCGATGGGTTCCTGTCCGCTTTGCATTGCGTTTTGTGCGATACGGCTGAACAACCCAAAGAACTGCTCGTCAATATTCTTTTCATTTTGTTTGATCAACTCCAGCCGCGCATCTGGCGATGTCATTTGGATCAGCTTCTCGATCAACAGCACCCGTTCCTGCTGTATTTTGATCGTCTCTGAGGAGATGCCATCTTTATTCAGGATGGTTTCCAGCATCGATTCATACGTAAAGTTGGCTTGCGGATTGAATAAATAGCCCTTGCGTTTTTCAGGCGGCAATCGATCCACCACCTGTTTAATCAGGGGTCCCATCAATTTTTCCTGTTCGTTGACGAGCAATCCCAATTCAGGTGGGAAGAAGGTCAAGAGTAATTCTTTTTCGTTGTCATGATACACAATGGGAGTCGCGAGGCGGCCATCATATCCGCAATGTGGACAGTGGGCATGGTTCGATTGTCCGCTTAACAAGCGCTGCTTGGATGCGGGTTCATGGGTAACGTCGAAAAGTTGTTCAACATTGGCTGGGATGATCTGCCGGCAGCGTGGGCACGAGATTTGAGTTTGTGGCATGGATTGATTTCCGATTTATGATTTTGAATTTACGATTTGCGAATCACGCAACAGGCAACACGTAACCGACTAATAAACTACTCAACTAAAAACTACCCAACCAATTCTTCCAGCCGATCGATATAGCTTTCCATCACAGCGAAGGTTTCTTCCACCGCCGTGGGCGTGGTTAGATTTACGCCTGCTTGCTTGAGCACATCCAATGGATAGACAGAAGAACCAGATTTCAGGAAGCCAAGATAGTTTTCCACTGCATTCGGTTCACCGCGCAGGATTCCAGCAGAAAGCGCGTGCGCGCCAGAGATGCCTGTTGCGTATTGATAGACATAATAATCAGAGAAGAGATGACCAAATGTAGACCAGACCATTCCCACGCGTGGGCGGTCTACTTTCACCTTGGGACCAAATCCCTCGCTAAACAGATCAGCCATCAGCTCCATCATTGAATCGGCGGTCAGCGATTCGCCGCGCTCAATGCGTTGATGAGTCTCCAATTCAAAGCGCGCCAGAGTCGGCATCTGGAAGAAATATCGAAAGAAGTTGCCGCCGACCGCTTCTTCGATTAAGGAGATCAGGAAATTCTTATCGGTAATTGTTTTGAGCAAATGTCCGCGCATCATGGCCTGGTTGAAATTGGATGCGACTTCTGCCACAAAGAGCGAGTAATCTGAATAGGCGAGTGGTTGATTCTTCCATGTCAGATACGAATGCATCGAATGGCCGAGTTCGTGCGCCAATGTGCTCATACTGCCTACTTCATCGGTATAGCTCATCATAATAAATGGATGCGTGCCTGATGCGCCCCACGAGAATGCGCCATTCGACTTGCCCTGATTAGGATACACATCCACCCAGCGCTCTTTGAGGCAGCCTGTGCGGATGGCATCTGTATAGTCTTTGCCGAGCGGCGCGAGGCTGTCGCAAATAAGTTCCACGGCTTTTTCGTAGGAGACTTTTGTTTTCTTTGGAGCGATGGGCGCCCACATATCATAATAGTTGATTTCTTTTAATTTCAAAGCCTTGCGGCGAATTTCAAAGTAGCGATGCCAGACGGGTAAATTCTTTTTGAAAGTATCGATCAGGTTATAAAAAACTTCAACAGGGATATTGTTCTCAAAGAGCGAGGCAGAAAGCGAGCTTTCGTGTTTACGCACCTGACTATAAAAAACATTGGCTTTGATCGAGGTGGTCAGGTTGGTGGCAAGCGTATTCTTGAATTCAAGATGCTTATCCATATAACTTTCAAACGCGCTTTTTCTCACTGCACGATCAGGATGCTCCATCAAGGCGGTATGAAAATTACCCTGCGTCACCACCACTTTTTTACCCTTGCTGTCTGTGGCGGGCGCAAATTGGAAATCGGCGTTGGTCAACATGCTGCTGCTGTTGCCTGCTCCGCTTAATGCATCGCCGACCATGCCCAGAATTTCTTCCACTTCACCAGAGCGCACGTGCGCCTGCTTGCGGAATAAGTTATTCATGTTTTGCGCTTGAATTGCCAGTTTCGGATTCTGTTTCATCCATGTATCGAGTTTGGTTTTTCCTATCTTTAGCAATTCAGGGTTGATAAACGCAGTGGCAGCGGCGGCTTGTCCATATACGCCTTGCGCCTTGCCGTACATGGCCGCTGAACTCTGGTTGGTGGTATCTACATTATATGAAAAGCCTGCATATACAAAAACATGCATCAGGCGCTTTGTTAAATTCTCTACAAGGTCAAACGCTTTCACTAATGTTTGCGGACTTTCGCCAAGTTTGCCCTCATATTTTTTGATTGCAGGCAGATCAGCAAGAATTTTCTTTACTTCTGCTTCCCATTCTTTTTTTGATTTAAAAACGCTTTCCGCATTCCAAGTATATTTTTTATTTACTTTACTGCGTGGGGGAATTGAATTTGCCATTATGATTTCCTTTTCTATTGGATACGTTATTTTACCATTTGGTGATGTGGGTTTAACGTGGAAGGGAGAAACAAATCCTTGCACCGCGGCTGGGTTCACTGTCAGTTTTTGAGGGCAGTTCTGAGGTGGAACGAGTCGGAGCATCGGCCCAGATGCGGCCACCGTGCGCTTCCACGATGGCGCGCGCCAGATACAGCCCCAGTCCCGCGCCTTTTGTCTGCTTGACGGCGTTTGTGGAGCGATAGAAGCGGTCAAAAATATGCGGCAGGTCTTTGGCTTCAATGCCAGAGCCTTCATCGCTTACGCAAATGATGACTTGTTCTGGGCGGGCTGTGCCGCTGATTTTAATTTCACCCTTGGACGCGTACTTTAAAGCATTCGAAACCAGATTGGATATGACCTGCTCAATGCGAGTTTCATCGCCAATAATAACGGGGAAATTTTCCGGGAAGTTAGTGACCAACTGATGCTTTGGCGATTGCGACGCAAAGCGCGCAGTCACACGTAACGCCAGGCTGGATACGGCGACATCGGCTTGATTCAAGCTCAAGCCGCCTGCCTGCAAACGTGACGCATCCAACAGATCATCGATCATCTTCGACAAACGATCGGCTTCCTCTTCAATGACTTGCAGCGAATCGCTGATGGTGGCTTTGTCCCATTTGGCATCATCGCGCCGTAATGTGGAGGCATAGCCTTTGATCAATGTAACGGGTGTGCGCAATTCATGACTCACAATTGAAATGAAGGTAGCCTTAATCTCATCTGCGGTTCTGAAATGGGTGATGTCTCGTAAACTCATAATGACATTGCGAAGTTTTTTTTCTTCTGAAAGCAGCGGGGCGTAGGTGATTCCCACTGGCAGAGGCGGCGGCAACGGCCTTTCGATATCGCCTTCTACATATAGAGTGGCGTTGGGCGTGAGCGGCCAGCCATCCGCAACAGATTCTTCCAGTGTTCGGCCTTGCGGTTCTTTCTTCCACTTTATGATCTCATTGTGACTTTTACCCACGATCTCTTCGCGAGTCTGTCTGAATATTTTTTCGAATGCGCCATTGCATCGTTCGATATTAAGGTTTGCATCCAGAATCAGAATGCCGTCTGCGGCAGAATCAAGCAATGCATCCAAACGCTGTTTTTCATAGGAAACTTGTCCATATAACTGTGCATTGAATACAGCGATGGCCGCCTGATCTGCAAAAGACTGTAACAATACGCGGTCGTTGGGGGTGAAAAGATCGGCGTAGTTACGAAAGATAAAAATCACACCGATGACTTGTCCATGCGCGGCGAGGGGCAGGCCAGTGCCGTTAAGGATGCCCATGCTGGCAGTGTAGGTCAATTCTTTTAACATGCGGTTGAGTTCGCTCACATCCAACTCGCGGACTTTTTCCTCGGCTAGAAGCGGGGTTAGGTAGGAAAGGAAAGCCGGGGCGATGCCATGTGCCGCGCTAACGCGCCAACCGTCGGGTTGTTTGAGCGCGATAAGGCCTGCCTGCCCAGCCAGCATTTCAACCGAGACGCGTAAAATACGCGCCATTAACTTTTCCAAGTCAAGTTCCTGGGTTAGCAGGCGTGAAATCTCAAGTAGATAATCTCTTTGACGAACACGAAAATCAGGCAGCATGGAGGGAATAATGGACATTGTTTTTATTTTATCACCGGGGTGCAGGGGAGGGTGTAAGAGTTATATAAGCGAACTGTCTTTTATGCAGGCATGATTTGCTTTCTGCCGTAATGCAAGATGGGTGTGGAACTATGTCAAAAAATGCAGCAGACTGGTGAATGTCATTGATGGGCAGCAGATACCAGACCGGAAAGACGCGTTTTTTATTTGTCCAATCCATCCCGTATTTTTTAAGTCTGGCGTATAATTTGAACATGACTTCCTTGAAACGGTTAAAGGTTTTTTTGTGCCATTCATCTGGCGATAAGGCGCAGGTGAAACAACTTTATGATTTTCTTTCGAAAAGCGGAGCTGCCCCCTGGCTGGATTCTGAAGAGCTTTTGCCTGGACAGGATTGGAATCTTGAGATCAATAAGGCGCTGGATGACTCAGATGTGATTCTGCTCTGCCTCTCGAAAAAATCTGTCGATAAAGAAGGCTATGTCCAAAAAGAAATCCGTCTCGCGCTCGACCGTGCGCTTGAGATGCCTGATGGACGAATTTTTCTCATCCCAGCCCGGCTTGAAGAATGTGAATTGCCCTACAAAATAAGGACATATCAATGGGTGGATGTGTTTGCCCCAAATGGCATGGACAGGTTAATGAAGAGCCTCAATCTGCGCGCGGGTCAGGTCAAAGCGCAAACTCTTTCTTTGGATGGCTCGCCGCCCGTGGTTCAAAAGAGCGAGCCGAAAAAACAATCAAAACCCAGGCGGGCCGCATCTACTACAACGATAAATATTCATGGCAGCATGACAGGCTCGAATATTGTTGTTGGCGATAACAATGATGTGAATAACGAATCGTAATATTTCCACCACATAATAAAATGACTTCGAGATTTTGAAATCTCGAAGTCATTTTTGTTTTCTAAAATTCCTTCTCTGCCGCCGTCAATGCTTCTTCAAAAATACTCAAGCCCTCATCCATTTCACTCTTGCTCATCGAAAGGGGAGGGGCAATACGGATCACACTTTTTCCGCAGGAAAGCATCAGCAGACCGCGCTCGTACCCGAGTTCAACAAGGCGTTCGGTAAGATCATGCGCAGGTTCTTTTGTTTCGCGATTGGTTACAAATTCCACGCCAATCATTAATCCCTTGCCGCGTACATCCCCAATGTTGGGGTGGCGCGATTTGATTTCTGCAAGCGCTTCCATCGCATACGCGCCAACTTCTGCCGCGTTTTGCATATAGCCATGTTCAATTAAATCGATGGTGGCCAGCGAAGCCGCGCATGAAATTGGATTCCCGCCATAGGTGTTGCCATGCGTGCCAGCTTCCCAATCCATTACTGATTTGCGTGCAATACATGCGCCAAGCGGCAGACCCGATGCAATTCCTTTCGCAGAAGTGATCATATCGGGTTCAACGCCAAAATGCTCGATTGCCCACCATTTGCCAGTGCGCCCCATGCCGCACTGTACTTCATCCAGAATCATTAAGATGCCATACTTATCACATAACTTTCGCAGTGCCGGATAAAAACCATCAGGCGGCACAATATATCCGCCTTCGCCTTGAATTGTCTCAACTAAAATTCCTGCTACATCTTTTGGCGGCAGGATCTGGTTAAGAATTTCATCTTCAATGTAGCGCACAACGGCTTCACCATCATCTTCTCCTGTGCGCCGTTCCAACACCGGCCGGTATGGATTTGGAAATGGAGCGTGCGTCACGCCATTCATCAACGGATAAAAGCCGCCGTGATATTTCGCCTTACTCGCTGTAAATGTCACCGCACCCATCGTGCGCCCGTGAAACGCGCCAGTAAACCCGATGAAGTTCGTGCGTTTGGTATGATACCGCGCAAGTTTGATCGCCGTTTCAACAGCTTCAGTCCCTGAATTGGTCATGAAGGTCAATGCATCTTCTTTGAACGGCGCAATCTCATTTAATTTTTCACCCAGCGCGATCCAATTCTCATGATAGAAATCAGATGATATATGCAGGAATTTTTCAGCTTGTTCCTGAATCGCCTTCACTACTTTTGGATGTGAGTATCCTGTTGAAACCACGGCAATGCCGCCCATAAAATCCAAAAAGCGATTGCCGTCCACATCCCATACTTCACTGCCTTTGCCATGATCCATTACAAATGGATATCCACGCGGATAAGAAGGCGAGATCACCTTGCCATCCCGCTCGATCATTGCCTTGGCTTTTGGGCCTGGTAAATTAGGTATTATCATATGCACTCCTTGTAAACCATTTGACTATGAATGATTCTTTAACAAATCAACGAGGAAAGAATACCTGCTCTTCCCTCGTTAGTTCTTCGTGCTTCTATTAATCATCACACACTTAGTTTTAGCTCAGCTAACGTACGCGCGCCAAGCAAGCCTGAGTCATCGCCCAACTCTACTCTTGTGATGACCAACCCTTCCAAATACCGTGGATGAATCACACGTTCCTTTAAACTTGAATTAAAAGCATCAAATAACAGCGGCCCGCTTTGCGAAACCCCTCCGCCAAAAATAACAATGGATGGATCGAAGGCGTGTAGAAAATTCGCCACGCCAATCCCCAGATATTTTCCTGCAATTTGATAAGCCTCAATTGATAGCCCATCGCCTTGTTTCGCCGCTTCAGATATATCGTGCGCCGAATTTTTCTTATGGGGATTAAGAACCGAATCACGCCCCGCCTTGAGTTGCTCAGTCACGAAACGTTCGATCCCAGTCCCAGACGAATATGACTCAAGATGACCGCGCTGCCCACAACCGCAAAACGGACCATCTGCCTGCACTGTGGAATGTCCAAGTTCAGCGGCCAGTCCATGATATCCCTGTAAGAGACGGTCCTTAATGATCACCCCGCCGCCCACGCCGGTGCTCACGGTTAAATATAGAACATCATGATGTCCTCGTCCTGCACCAAACTTCCATTCCGCCAGACCGGCCAGATTCGCATCGTTGTCTAAAAAGGCGGGAACGCCAAAATGTTTGGTTAATTTTGCAGTAATGGGAAAGTCACGCCATTCCTTGATGTTAGGCGTCAACATAACCACACCTGAATGTGGATCTACCGGCCCCGGAGAAGAAACTCCAATCGCATCTACTGTTTCATTTTTAGGCCAAATATCTTCAATTAATTTTATTAAACGGCCAAACGTATCTGGTTCATTGGCTTTGGTTTTGACACGTTTTTGA